>Ga0265294_10010275_pt1 | contig 10668 bp, 9 predicted proteins | sample MunlanPumphouse3_FD_192504 | JGI IMG/M metagenome (GOLD analysis project Ga0265294, IMG submission 192504) | Groundwater microbial communities from a municipal landfill in Southern Ontario, Canada - Pumphouse #3 | ecosystem: Environmental > Aquatic > Deep subsurface > Groundwater | place...
TATTGCCGGCGTGAAGGAGATGTTTAATGTGAAATTGGAATTCGAAGTAGTTGTTGTGTAGTCGTTTAATGTTTAATGTTGGCAATACACATAATTTATTCTAAACTCTAAACTAAGTATAACCTTAATGATATGAAGATAATTAATGTTGTTTTTGCGTTCTTAGTATTTTGCTGTTGTTTTGGCTTGAATGCGCAACAGAATAAATATTATGCTGTATATTTTAAAGATAAAGGAATAATTGATTATCAAATAGATAATGTATTGTCAACTAAAGCTTTAGCTTTGAGAGCCAAGAATAATATAGCAATAGATGAAAAAGACTATTTTGTGTGTAAGGATTATCTTGAAGTACTTGATAAAGCCGGCTGCGAGCTTCTAATGACTTCCCGTTGGCTGAATTGTGCTGTTGTCAAAACTTATGATAATATTGAGAAAATTAGAGAGTCACCTTTTGTTAAAAGCATTCAAATAATTGATATAGAAGATGAAAGTGATGTAAATTATGATAAAAATGATATATGTTATAATAATGTGTCGTCAAAGACGGATTTTTTATCTTATACAGAATCTTATACAGACACTCAATTAAAGATTGTAAATGCAGATTGTTTGCATACAGCCGGTTTTTGGGGTGAAGGAATAACTATTGCTGTGTTAGATGATGGCTTTAAATATGCCGATAGAATGCGTGTTTTTAATCATTTATTTGATAATGAGCAAATTATAGCGACATATAATTTGGTAAATGATGATAATATTTATGAAACAGGAGAGCATGGCAGTTATGTGTTGTCTGTTTTGGCAGGGTATAAGCATGGAGAATTTATGGGAGCTGCACCTAATGCCGATTATTTGCTATTTAAGACGGAGGATAATACACAAGAAACTATTTTAGAAGAGTTTACGTGGGTTTGTGCTGCTGAAATTGCTGATGCTTACGGTGTTGATATTATTTCGTCATCTCTTAATTATACCGAAATGGATGAACAAGGACAGTCGCACGCTTATTCCGATATGGACGGTAATACTTGTCCTGTGAGTATAGGTGCGAGTGTGGCAGCTTCGAGAGGCATTTTAGTTGTCAATAGTGCCGGCAATTATGGCAGCACCGCATGGAAATATATCGGCGCACCGGCAGATGCTTTCGACATTATAGCTGTCGGCGGAATTAACAGCGACAGCACTCATTGGCACTCAAGTGCTTACGGTCCGTCTTATGATGGAAGGGTAAAGCCGGAAATATGCTGCTTGTCTGCCAATGTTGTAGTGGCAAATGTCGCAAACGGCTACTCTACAACTAACGGAACTTCTTTTGCAACTCCTTTAATCGCCGGCGCTTGCGCCTGTCTTTTGCAGGCGTTTCCTCATAAAACTGCTGCCGACATACGAAACGCTGTGCTGTCGTATTCAAATATGTATAATGCTCCTAATAGTGAACTCGGCTTCGGCATTCCCGATTTTTATAAAAGCTATTGTCAAATATTGTCTCTCCCTGAAAAAAATAGGGTAGAAAGCCTCGCTCTTATATATCCTAATCCTGTTATAGATAATTTTAGAATTATATCCTCTGTAGATATTGATAAAATATATATTTATAATGTCAATGGGAAATTATTGAATTCTGAACAACATAGAAATACAGATAAAGATGTTGCCATTTTTGTCGACAATTGTTCTGCCGAAATGTTGATGATTGTATATATTGTTTTTATAGACGGCAGGTCGGTGACGAAGAAGGTGGTGGTTGCAGAACTCTGAACACTCTACGCTATTTCACAAATGTATCATAAGTACCATCATCAAATAAAATAATAATACTTTTTATTTGTTTACAATTTAGAACAGCAGAAGAAGCTATTTTTACATTTTCAATTTCTTTTTTAGCTTGTGTTTGTTGTTCTGTATGACTTTTTGATTGTTTACGATTGTTTACAGGCTTGATAATATCTGTATTATTCTCGTTTCCTTTTGTATTCTCATTTGTCATATTTGGCAAATCATTAAACAATAAATAATTGGTATTCAATTTATTATCATTTATCACGTCCTGCGTAACTTCATGTCGTTTTACATCTTCAGAAGTACTTTTATACATACTTCCTTCTCCATTTAATAACCATTCTGCATTAATGTTGGTAAATTTGGAAAGTAATTTTAATGTAAAATCCAAACTCGGTTTATTACGTCCGGATAGTATGTGAGATAATGTAGAGCGTTGAATACCAATGATATTTGCAAATTCTGTTTGCGTTAAATTCTGTTGTACGATTAAATATTTTATCCGTTCTATCATAGTTAATTCATTTTTGCAAAGATATTATTTTTTTACAAATAGCAACATATTTTTTTACAAAGCGACAATTAATTTGTTTTTACAAAACAACACAATGTTTATAAAACACCACAACAACATTGTTTACGAAACAACACAATATATATGATAAATGTTACATTTTGTAACAGTTGTAAATTTTATTCTAAATATTTTTTATTGAAAAAACCTTACGGTAATTACAAAATAAATTTTAAAATCTTTAGGTAAAAAGTGTACCTTTGCAAAAACATTTTATATAATGTCCGACTTAATTAATAGAGAGAAAATAGATGTCCTTCAAGCTAAAATAGCTGCTGCTGAAAATATAGTTGTCTGCTCACATAAGCATCCTGATGGTGATGCCGTAGGCTGTTTGTTGAGTTTTGCCAACTTTTTGAGCGATAAAACTAAGGCTAAATATATATTGCCTAATCAATTACCTGACTATTTGGCGTGGTTAAATAAAAGTTCGGATATAATTATAGCTGAGAATGATATTGCTTATGCAGCCAAATGTATAAAAGAAGCGGATTTGTTGATAGCTGTGGATTTTAACGACCCTATGCGTTTGGCTTCCTTGGCAGAGTCTTTTACTGCTTCAGAAGCGTTTAAAATAGCTATAGACCATCATCCTATGGGTGACTACAGATATGACTTGGTTTTTAATGATTTAGATGTATCTTCAGCTTCTGAAATTGTATATATTTTATTATCGCAATTAAATCATCGGAAAATTAATCGTTATGTTGCTGAAGCTGTTTATGCCGGCATAGTTACAGATACCGGTTCATTATCATATAGCTGTAATAATCCTTCTACATATAACGTTATGGCAGAGATAATGAAATTCGGTTTAGATGGTGCTGCAATACACAATTTGCTGTATAATAACTTTCCGTTGAAACGAACAAGACTTTTGGGATATATACTTGATAAAAAACTCGTTGTAAGAAATGATTTAAGTATATCATATTACGTGCTTACTCATAAAGAGTTAGAAGAATTCGATTACGAAGAAGGCATGCTGTCGAACGTTATCAATTACGCATTGAATATACGAGGAGTACAGATGGCTGCATCTTTTGTAGAGCACGAGGAAGGCGTTATTCGTATGTCATTCAGGTCGAGAGGTGATGTTTGCGTAAATACAATGTCATCGAAATATTTTAACGGCGGTGGACACAAAAATGCTTCAGGTGCGACAAGCATGCAGGATGTTGATACTTTGGTGAATTTATATATATCTGTTGCCAATGAATATATATTGTAAGTTTTTTCTTATTTTGATTTTTGCCGGATTGCTTTCATGTAATTCGGAAAAACGAGATAAAGTTAAGCAACAGTCGGAGACCGTTGTTACTCAAGATGTTTTTATAGATGCCCATAAACAGGCTATAACAAAAGAAAACGGTCAAATTGATGATTTTTTGCGGCGTTATCATTGGAATATGAAAACTACCGGCACATGTTTAAGGTATATGATATATGAACATGGTGACGGAAATAAAATAAAGGTTGATGATGTTGTCACTTTGGAATATTCTATCGTATTCTTGAATGGCGACACTGTATATACTTCATACAGAGATGGATTGAAGTCGTTTATTGTCGGACATTCAAACGAAGCAGCCGGACTTGAAGAGGCGTTGTTGCTGATGAATGTTGGTGACAAAGCCAAGTTGATAGTTCCGTCTTTTCTTGCTTATGGCGTTTCCGGTGATGCAAATAAAATTTCAATCAAAAATACGTTAGTATATGATATTTACGTTGTAAATGTAAAATAAATTTAGATTATGATTAAAGAAGACATATTAATTAAAGCGCAGACTGTTTTTGATTCAAAAAATGATTTCTATTTATTTTTTGCGCCATGTAGAGCTAATCTGATAGGTGAACATATTGATTATAACGGCGGTCGTGTTCTGCCTTTTGCCATAAGTACCGGTATATATTTAGCTGTTGCTCCAAATGCTTTGGGACAACACAGATTTTTTTCGGAAAATTTTTTGGAGCAGGGTGTTATAAACATTCCTAAATGTGAATATCAGCATTCTTTAACTCACTCATGGCTGAATTATCCGGTCGGTGTATTGAAAGAATTTGCTGATATCAATGTGCTACTTAACGATAGCTGTGATTTTTATTATTATGGAAATGCCGACTTTGGTGCAGGTTTATCTTCTTCTGCGGCAATAGAAATGGTAACAGCAGTGGCGATTAACTATATTACAGACTCAAATTTACCGATGATAAATCTCGTTAAGATGTCTAAATCTTGTGAGAATAACTTTGTTGGAATGAATTGCGGCATTATGGACCAGTTTATAGTAGGCTTCGGTAAAGCCGGAAACGCCGTATTGCTCAATTGTGATAATCTTAAATATTCTTACGTACCATTTGTACTGAAAGATATTTCTATTATCTTAATTAACACGAATAAAGTTAGAAAATTGACGGATTCTAAATACAATGAACGCAGTATGGAGTGTTTGTCTGTTTTGCATACTATAAATTCTATCAGAAAAGATAAAATATCTTGCTTGTGCGATATTAATGTTGATGAAATAGCATGTTATAAACATGTTCTTGATGACGTATTGTATAGAAGGCTGCAACATGTTGTTACTGAAAATGATAGAGTTAATAAGACAGTGAAAGCCTTGGAAAACAATGATATTGAGACAGTTGGAAAACTTTTGTACGCGTCACATGATTCTCTTAAAAATGATTACGAAGTCAGTTGTAAAGAACTTGATGTTATTGTTGATGTTGCTTATAATCAAGAAGGCGTTTTAGGTGCAAGGATGACAGGTGCCGGCTTTGGCGGTTGTGTTATCTCTTTGGTTAAGAATGAGTTTGTTGAGGCGTTTAAAGAAAAAGTTGAGCATGACTATGTTGCTAAAACAAAACTTATTCCAAGCTTTTATGATGTCGCTTGCTCTGATGGTGCTAAAAAACTTTAATAGCATCAACAATTTATTGAATGATATTGAAAAAAATTTTATCTTTGCAAAATTATTTTATTTATAATAGATGAAGCTATTGAAACTTAAAGGACTACTGCTGTTAACGTTAGGTGTTATGTTGTTTACATCATGCAGTGAATATAATAAAATTCTAAAATCTAATGATAAGGAATTGATTTATGAGGAAGCTATGCGTCTTTATGAAAATGAAAGTTATTCAAGAGCTTTACAGCTTTTCGATAGAATAGCTGTTCATGTAAAAGGTACTGATAAAGAAGCTCCATTAAATTATTATTATGCTCAATGTTATTATTTACAATACGACTATACTTTGGCTAATTACTATTTTATGAAATATGCCAAGCAGTTTCCGTTTAGTACTCAGGCTGAAGAATGTTATTTTTTAGCTGCGCTTTGTAAATATAAAGAATCGTCTGTATATTCTTTAGATCCGACTCCGACTAATGATGCTATCACTCAATTACAGGGTTTCATCAACTATTATCCGAATAGCGACAAAGTAGAAGAATGCAATAAATATATTGATGAGCTTCGTGCAAAATTGGAAGAAAAAGACTATAAGATAGCGATGATGTACTTGCGAATGGAAGAGTATAAAGCAGCTGTTGTTTGCTTTAATAATATACTTAAAGATTTTCCGGATACGCAACACAAGGAAGAAATTCTTTATAATGTTGTGCGTGCTAAGTATGAATATGCAAAAAACAGTGTTAGCGATAAAAAAGCCGAAAGGTATAAGGAAGTGATAGACGCATATTATAAGTTTATATCGCTGTATCCTGATTCTGAGTACGGACGAAGCGTAGAATCTTATTTTAAGGTTGCAAAACAATTTGTATAAACAAGAAAATTAATATTTAATATGGATTACAAGAAAATTAAAACTAATACCGAAGCAGTTACAAGAAATCTGAACGACTTCGATAAAGAGACAGGCAATATATACGAGTCATTGGTTATTCTTACGAAAAGAGCCAATCAGATTAGTAGTGAAATTAAAGAAGAGCTGCTGCGTAAAATTGAGGATTTTCAAACGCCGAGCGATAATCTTGAAGAAATCTTTGAAAATAGAGAACAAATAGAGCTGGCAAAATTTTACGAACAGTTGCCAAAACCTACTCTAATGGCTATTTATGAGTTTCTTAACGACAAACTTGAGTTTCATTATCCGGATATTACAGAAGAAGAACTACTGAAACCTATTCATGCAGAAGACGTAAAAGAGAAAGCGAAGGAAGACAAAGAGAAAGAAGACAAAGAGAAAGAAGAAAATTCGGTAGAGGAGACTAAAAACGATTAAATATTTAACAATATAGAGTAAAGTAATGAAGAGGTTTTGTTTTTCATTGATAATGATGGTATTATCCGTTGTTGCTGTTGCACAGCAAGATTTTAAATGTACTTTCAGTATTTCATCTAATACTTCTGATGGTAATACGGATAGAACTATTTATCAAGAAATGCAGAAACAGGTGCAGGAATTTATGAACGGCGTAAAGTGGTGCAATTATGAAATAGGTCCGGAAGAAAGAATAGAGTGTACTATGCAAATAGTAGTTACGGAAAGGGTTTCTTCTGAACAATATAAAGGAAAGATGAATCTCGCACTTCGTCGCCCTATATATAATACATCTCTTTATTCTACTCTTTTTACTTTCATTGACCAATATATTGAGTTCTCTTTTATCGAGGGTGAACCGCTGGTGTATAATGACAATGTTTTTGACTCTAATTTGACTTCCTTGGTAGCATTTTATTTATATACATTTCTTGGAGTATATTTTGATTCGTTTACACTGATGGGGGGAACGGAGTACTATGAAAAAGCTCAAAGTGTTGTAAATGCGGCTCAATCTGCTGTAGAACCCGGGTGGAAATCCTTCCAAAGTAGAAAAAACAGATATTGGATAGCAGAAAATTTCCTTAATTCATCGTATTCGGGAATAAGAACTTTCTTATATGTCTATCATATAAAAGGTCTTGATGTTATGACGGATAATATCGAAATGGGAAGAACTTTTACAACTCAGGCTATCGAAAAATTGAGAGAAGCTAATCGTCAAAAGCCTGGGTTGTTTGCACTGCAAATTATCCTTGAAGCTAAACGCGAAGAGTTTATCAATATTTATTCACAAGCTAATGATAATGATAAGTCGAAGTTTCTACAGGTCATGAAGGAAATAGATGCATCTAATATATCTGATTACGAGCGAATTAACAACTAAGACTTTTGTCTATGTTAAAATCTTTGTATATATGCAATTACGCATTAATTGATAATGTCACCATCGATTTTAATGACGGCTTTTCTACTATTACCGGTGAAACAGGTGCCGGAAAATCCGTCCTTTTAGGTGCTATCGCTCTCGTACTCGGCGAACGCGCCGATACAAAGTTTCTGCTTAATAAAGATATAAAGTGTGTTATAGAAGCCGGATTTTTATGCGAAGATAAATTCCAAAATTTCTTTACTGAAAACGACCTTGACTTTAATACAGAAACAATAGTCCGCCGCGAAATATCAGCACAAGGAAAATCAAGAATATTTATTAATGATTCGCCTGTGTCATTGCAAGTACTGAAACAATTTGGCAGCATGCAGATAGACCTTCATACCCAGTTCCAAAAGTTTTCATTGAGCAACAGTGTTAATCAATTGGCTTTTGTAGACGAATATATCGAAGATAAGTCTAAATTAAATGATTATGTTGCTGCTTATGAGCAGTATATAACTCTTAACGATAAAATTCGTAAATTGGAAAATGACTATAAAAAGCTGTCTGCCGATAGAGATTATGTCTCTTTTTTGTTTAATGAACTTGAAACAGCAAAGTTAAGTGAAAATGAAGATGTTATAATAGAAGATGAATTGAAAGTTCTTGATAATCATGAGCTTATCAAAGAAAAGCTGTCTTCTGCAACTCAAATTATTGCTGAATCTTCTGATTATCAGGAAAGTGCAGTGTCTCTGTTGAACAATGTTAAAAACGATTTGTCTACGATTGCTGATTATATCAAAAATGGAGACTGTTTTGTCAATCGTTTGGATAGTGTGATTATTGAATTGAAAGATATTGCATCTGAATTATATGCGATTGATGATGCTGTTGTTGCTGATAACGCCCGTGCAGAGGAATTACGCTCACGTCTCGATTTGATAAATAAACTTACTTACAAGCATAAAGTTAATGATGTAAATGAGCTGATAGCTTTGTATAACAATTTGTCGGCAAAGTTAGTCGGTACTGATGATATGCTCGCAGAGATTAACAGTTTGCAAAAAGAAAAAGAACAACTTTTAAATGTCCTTGATAAAAAATCTGCTGCACTTACTTCTATACGTAAAAGGTATGCACATATAATGGAGAATCAAATTGTTGACATTCTTAAGTCGTTGGGAATAAAGAATAATAAGTTTGTTATATCTATAAACGCTTTAGATGATTTCACACCTAACGGTAAAGATATGATGGAATTTCTTTTCAGTGCTAACGTGGGAACAGAGCCAGCGTCTCTATCGCAAGTTGCTTCCGGCGGAGAATTATCTCGTGTAATGCTCGCACTGAAGTCTGTAATTGCGATAAAAAACTCTATACCAACTGTAATCTTTGATGAAATAGATAGTGGTATTTCCGGAGTTGCCGCTGCTGCCGTAGCCGAGAAAATGAAAGATATTTCGCGTAATATTCAAGTTATTGCTATAACCCATCTGCCGCAAATAGCAGCAAAATCGGATTATCAGTATTTGGTGTACAAGGAAACGAAAGCCGGACAAACTTATACGAGAGTTGAAAAATTGGATTTTGAAGACAGGGTTAAATCGATAGCTGCTATGATTAGCGGCAGCAGCACCGGCGTAGAAGCATTAAATACAGCTCGCTCATTACTCACATCAAATTGATAATAAGTCCGATTTTTATGGAATACTCTGAATTTTTGCCTATAACTTTGAAAGAGATGCAACATTTAGGCTGGACACAACCTGATGTCATCATTATCTCAGGCGATGCTTATGTAGACCACCCATCATTTGGAACTGCTATAATAGGAAGAGTACTCGAAAGTAAAGGATTGAAAGTTGCTATTATACCTCAACCTAATTGGCAAGACGACTTGCGTGATTTTAAGAAATTTGGTCAGCCGCGACTGTTTTTTGGTGTCACTGCCGGCAATATGGATTCTATGATTAATCGCTATACGGCAAATCGGCGTTTGCGCTCAGATGATGCTTATACTCCGGGCGGTAAATCAGGCTTCCGTCCCGATTATGCAAGCATAACTTACTCTAAAATTCTTAAAAATCTGTATCCTGATGTTCCTGTCGTCTTGGGCGGTATAGAAGCGTCAATGAGACGTGTGACACATTACGATTATTGGTCTGATTCTGTGATGCCGCCAATATTGTTCGACAGTAAAGCCGACATTTTGGTTTATGGCATGGGCGAAAAACCTATTTGTGACTTGGCAGAGGTATTTTTAAAGGCACAATCGGCAGCTGAAGCACTCGAAAACCTTAAAGATATTCCTCAAATAGCATACGTTGTCAATTCTTTGAAAGACATAGATAAAACTAATTGTACTTTTCTAAATTCTCATGAGAATGTCCTTAAAAGTAAGGTGGCTTTTATCGATAATTTTAAAATTGTTGAAACGGAATCTAACAAACATAATGCTAAAGTTTTAATAGAGCAAGTAGAGGATAAATATCTGATAATAAATCCGCATAATACACTAATGACAACAGCGGAATTAGATGCTGTTTACGAATTGCCATTTACTCGTATGCCTCATCCTAAGTATAAAACTCGTGGCGATATTCCGGCTTTCAACATGATTAGAAATTCTGTCAACATTCATCGCGGTTGTTTTGGCGGTTGCAGTTTTTGTACTATTTCGGCGCATCAGGGTAAGTTTATATGCAGTCGCTCTGAAGAATCTATATTGAAAGAGGTAAAACAAGTTGTCGGCATGCCTTATTTTGGTGGAACATTGTCCGACCTTGGCGGACCTTCTGCAAATATGTATGGCATGGGCGGACAAAATACCGACTTATGCGTAAAATGCAGTAAGCCAAGCTGTATATATCCGACAATATGCAATAATTTGGTTTTCGACCATTCGCAGCTGATTAAGTTATATGATGATGTTGCTAAGATTAAAGGTGTCAAGAATATTTTTATCGGCAGTGGCATCAGATACGACTTGTTTTTTCCGAAAGATGCAGCAAAAGCAAAGAAGTATAAGGTACTTGATTATGCTAAAATCGTAATTGCCCGTCATACCGGCGGCAGGTTGAAAGTTGCACCGGAGCATTGTTCCGATAATGTATTGAATTTGATGAGAAAGCCGAATTTTACCATGTTT
>Ga0265294_10010276_pt1 | contig 10667 bp, 10 predicted proteins | sample MunlanPumphouse3_FD_192504 | JGI IMG/M metagenome (GOLD analysis project Ga0265294, IMG submission 192504) | Groundwater microbial communities from a municipal landfill in Southern Ontario, Canada - Pumphouse #3 | ecosystem: Environmental > Aquatic > Deep subsurface > Groundwater | place...
GAGACGCACTGCTCGCCAAGGATCCGGGTCGGGTTCGTGCAGGTGAGGAACTCGATCCCTTCTTCCCTCGCATGTTCGACCTCGGCCTTCCGTGCCGGCATCTCCTCTTCACCCCGCCGGTAGATCAGGGAGACCTTCGCCCCGAGGCGGCGCGCCACCCGGGCAGAGTCCATCGCGACGTTGCCGCCGCCGACCACCGCCACGCGGGCCCCGTGCAGGACCGGCGTATCAAACTCGGGAAACGCGTCGGCGTGCATCAGGTTCACCCTCGTGAGGAACTCATTTGCCGAGTAGACGCCGTTCAGATTCTCCCCGGGAATACACATAAACGCGGGAAGTCCGGCACCCGTCGCGAGGAAGACCGCGTCGTAGCCGAGGAGTTCGTCCACACTGACGCTCCTTCCCACCACATGGTTCTTCTTCAGCCGGACGCCGAGGGCAAGCACCTGGTCGAGTTCCGCCCTGACGACATCCTTCGGCAGCCGGAACGCGGGGATGCCGTAGGTCAGGACACCGCCGCCCTCGTGGAGCGACTCGAAGACCGTGACAGCGTGGCCGGCACGGGCAAGTTCGGCTGCAGCCGTCAGTCCTGCCGGGCCGGACCCCACGACTGCCACCCGCTTCCCGGTCGGCCGGGCGGTCCCCGGGAGTTCGGCGCCGTTCCGTCGCTCCCAATCGGCCACGAACCGCTCAAGCGCGCCGATCCGGATCGGGGTCTCCTTGTTGCCGAGAATGCAGACACCCTCGCACTGCGTCTCCTGCGGGCAGACTCGCCCGCATATGGCGGGGAGCATGTTCTGCTCCTTGAGTGCCCGGGCAGCTCCCGGGAAGTTCCCGTTCGCGACCTCGCGGACGAACGCGGGGATATCGATGCAGACCGGACAGCCTCTTACGCAGAGCGGCTTCTTGCACTGGAGGCACCGTTCCGCCTCGGCGATAGCCTCTGCAGGGGTGAGGCCGGTGTCGACCTCACGAAAGTCGTGGACCCGGACATCGGCCGGCCGGTCACTCATGGTGGCCGCCCCCTTCGCCGCACCGGCACCGGTGCTCCGCGAACCGCTCAAGCGAGACCTTCTCCTGTCCGGTGTAGATACGCTGCCGCTGCATCAACTCGGTGAAATCGACCTGGTGGGCGTCGAACTCCGGGCCGTCGACGCAGGCGAACTTCGTCTCTCCGCCGACGGTCACCCGGCAGGAGCCGCACATCCCCGTCCCGTCGACCATGATCGGGTTGAGGCTCACGTAGGTCTTCACACCGTAGGGGACCGTCACGCCGGAGGTGACCTTCATCATGATGGCGGGGCCGACGATCCAGACCCGGTTGATCGTCTGCTCTTCGAGCAACTTCTTGAGGACGTCGCTTGCAAACCCGTGGATGCCCTTGCTCCCGTCGTCGGTCGTGATGTAGAACTCGTCGCAGACCTCCCGCATCTCGTCCTCGAGAATGAGAAGATCGGCGTTCCGCGCACCGATGATGCCGATGACATGGTTGCCTGCACTTTTTAGTTCCTTTGCGATGAGCGGTGTGCTCGCGATTCCCACGCCGCCGCCGATCACGCAGCAGGTGCCGTAGTTGGCGATCTCGCTCGGCTTTCCAAGCGGGCCCACGACGTCTTTGATGCTGTCGCCCGCGCGGAGCGTCGCCAGTTCCTGGGTCGTCTTGCCGACTGCCATGAAGATCACCCGGACGGCGTCTCCTCTGACAGCGGAGATGGTGAGCGGTATCCGCTCACCCGCCTCATGCAGGCGCAGGATGAGAAACTGGCCTGCCCGTGCATGCTGCGCCACCTGCGGCGCGCGTATCCAGTACTCATAAACCCGGTCGGCGAGTCTGGTCGCTAATTCCACCTTATACAATTGATTCACTCCTGATGATCCTGATCGATGTTAACGTCAAAGCGTATCTGAACACTTCTTACATATTGTGGCTCCAGCCTCTTTACTGCAGCTATTCCGCGCGGGGCAGGTCTCCCGGGGCCGGTGGCGCGGGCCCGGTTCCGGGACAGAAACGCGAATGGTTATCCCCGAACCGGTCGCATGGATATGTATGCGGAGCCAGGTACGCTGGGGAATTGCCCTGCTCGTCATCGGCGCGGTGGTCGCACTGTTAATCCCGTTCTTCGGCATCCCGCTTGTCGTGATCGGGATCGCGCTGATTGTCTGGCGGGGGCGCGAAGATACTATCGAAGAGATCAGGGAGTAAACGAAGTATGATACTGACGACGACTGCAGAAGTGCCGGGCTACGCCATAGGGGAGATCCTTGGCGTGGTCTTCGGTAACACGGTAAGGACGAAGAATATAGGGAAGGATATCATGGCCGGGTTGAAGAGCCTCGTCGGCGGCGAACTCGAGGAGTACACATCGATGCTCGCCGACGCCCGGACCGAGTCTTACAACCGTATGGTCAACGCCGCGCGCGACCTCGGGGCCGATGCAGTGGTGAACATCCGGTTCACGACGTCCCAGACGATGGCGACGGCGGCCGAGCTCCTCGCCTACGGGACGGCGGTGAAACTCGTCCCGAAGAAGTAGGGCTTTGGGGTTTTAGGACAGGAGATCCTGTCTTGGCTTTGTTGAAACCCTACCTGTTGGCTCTCGATAGTCGCACTCCGGTACACGGCTTTCCACCGGGTATCCCCATGACTGCCCCCGCCCCTTGCGGGCGGGGGAGGAGCGCGAAGCGCGGGTGGGGTGGGGTTGATAGGTGTGGAACTGTGTGGGTTCGAGACAGGGGAGGGGAGACCCCTCCCCGTCAGCCCCACCCCCGATGCGATACCCACTACGGTCCACTGCATCGGGCTCCTCGCCATAAATTGAAAGTTAGACCTGCTGATGAGTCAGATGCCTTCCCGAAAACTACGAGTTAAAGTGCGAGCCCCGGCGGAGAGGGTCGCCCCCGGACCCCCTACTCCCCCAGTTTCTTCGTCTTCCTTACCCGAACCGCCACACCGCGCTTTGACCGGAGCATCTCGTCCGCCCCCATCATCGCCCGCCCGGTGGCGAGCGCGAGCGGCCCTTCCACGAGCACCTCGTCGCCCTCCCGTATCCGGGGATCGCAGTCCGTGATCCCCGGGGCAAGGACATCGCCCTGCGGCACGAACGCGTCGATCCCGACCCGGTAACCCTCCGGTATCATCTTCCACCCATCAAACGTCGGGCGGAAGAGCCCGGTCCCCACATCGATGCTGAAGAGTTGCTGCTTCCCGCGGAGCACCGCCATCTGCATGCTCCTGCCCCGGATCTGGAGCCCCTTTGTGTTGATATCCGTCGCAAACTGCCAGGAGACCGTGCCCCGGATGGTATCGGTCTGCATCCGCCGCTCGCCCGCGAGTGCGTCATTCAGGGCGCGGAGCGAGCCCGGCGACGTCGGGTGGCCGTGGCAGGTCACCTCAAGATCGATCCCGCAGGCCTCCGCCGCCATCTGCGCAACGGTGAGGGCACCGCCATCGAGGTGGGCGACCACCCGCCGGTAGGGGTGCACAGCGAAGTAGCGGGCCAGGATATCGGCGATGAAGGCGCACTCCTCACGGTCCCAGTAGCCGGTCACCGGCACGTCGTAGTGGCCTGCCGGGTAGATCCGCTCCAACTCCCGGGGCACGAGGCCGAGCGGGGATGTGACGATCAGTTCGTGCGCCCGCCGGTCCACCGTGTTCATAAAGAGCCGGTGACTCCGGGAGAGCGAGTAGGGCTTCCGCGCCGAGCAAGGGAGGAGGACCGCGACGTCCGTCCGGGTCGGGACAAAACGCTCGATAACCCGGTCGGCGAACCGCCGGACCTCCGCCCGGTTCTGCGACTCGGCGGTGTTCGCCCGCATCGGCACCGCCCGCGCCACCGGGAGGGACCGTTCCATAAGAGCGTAGTTCCGGTCGAGGAACCGGAGGATGCCCACCTGTGCGGCGTCCGCACGGCACCGCGACTCCATCAGCTCCCGGAGCCTTCCCGCCTCGATGAAGTGCCGCACGAGGGCGAGTTCGCGGTCGAGCGCCAGGCGGTTGTGCTGCCGGAGGTCGCCGTCCCGGCAGCCCTCGCACCCGCAGGCCCCGGTCTCCATGAGCGAGGCGGGAAACTCGCCTTCCGGCAGGCAGAAGGTCTTCTGCGCGGATGCGAGGTCGACGGCCCGGTAGTCGAAGAGATCGAAGCCCGAGTAGACGAGGAGGCAGGCGGTCGAGGGGAGCGCCGAGGCCGGGGCGTACCAGGCGGTGTCCGGGGGGACGCTCTCTTTTAAGGTTGCAAGCCATGTCGCGTAGTTCCGGGGGTTCTTGAGCGCCGTATGCCAGCCTGCAACCATGGTGCAGTCGCCCGACTCTGCTGCCTGCGCGGCGAGCGGATGGACGGCCACCGGCTGCCCATCTCCCGGGGAGAAGTAGTCCCGGACGAACGCCTCCTCTGCAGAGAGCGGGACGTTCGAGAGCGAGCGCTCGCGGAGCGCGGGGAAGAGGCCGTCCGTATCGAGGGCGGCAGGGAGGGAGACACTCGTCTCTCCCTCCTCGTAGATTCCGATCCGCGCGAGGCCGTCGCGTTTCGCCGCCTCATACCTGCTCATGATACACCTCCGCACCGGGGGCCTCTTCGAGGACGAGATCCACCCACGCTTCGCCGCACTGGACAGCAAAGCGGCTCTCCGGGTGCGCCTCCATCAGGGCGCGGATCCCGGCGCACCCGGACCGGACCATATCGTCGTCCCATTCCGGGATCTCGCTCTGGCCTATCGGGAACGTCTCCGCAAGTTCCACGGGATACGGCCCGAAGGGGGGCTTGAAGTTCAGCACGGTATCAAACCCGGGGATCTCGCGACCGTCGAAGGATACCAGCACCCGGTCACCGATGGGAATACGGGGGATGACCTCATGGAACCGCAACACCTCGGTGCGCCGGCAGGTCTCCGACCCCCGGTAGAAGAACCGGCGCTTGGAGACGTTGTCGGAGCGCTCAAGGTCGGCCGCGTGGCTGAGGAGTTCCCGGTAACCGGCGAGCAGGCGCGGGTGGCTCCGGCACCGCTCGTCGACCAGCTCCCAGAGTGTCCCGTCCTGGATCGCCTGCCGGATGCGGGCGATCTCCGCGAGGCTTACGTAGAGGTTGTGGAGGGCGAGCAGCCGCTCCCGGTCTTTTGACTGGCGCAGCTCGTCGGCGGTCATCGAGCGGCAGACCCGGCAGGGGCAGGGGAGTTCAGCGAGTTCGTCGATCTTGAAGCTCCCATGCGGGGTGATGTAGCGTCCTTCCCGGGCAAAGAGGGCGTATGCGGCCGAGTCGAAGAGGTCGCAGCCCATCGCAACGGCGAGGGCGAACATCGACGGGTGGCCTGCTCCGAAGAGGTGGACGACGGTGGCCGGGGAGAGGCCGCGTTTTGCCGCGAGGACGACCTGCACCAGGTCCTGGTAACGGTAGTTCTCCATCAGCGGTACGACAGCGCCGACCGGGCAGAAGGAGAAGCCGAGGTCCTGGACGGCCTGTCCGGCCTCCTCGCGGAGATCGGTGAATATGCCGCCCTGCACCGGCCCGGCCAGGTTCGCGTCGGGGAAGAGTTCCCGGGCCTCCCGGATCCTGTCCATGGTGACCGCGAGTTCCCGCGCCGCCCTCTCCCGGCCTGCATCCGGCGGGGTGGGGATGTCCAGGGGGACGATGATATCGCTTCCGATCGCCTGCTGGAACTCGAGCGTGTCCCGGTTGCTTACCTCGACCTCCCCGTAGACGGAGAGCTGGAACGAGCCGGAGTCGGTCATGATGGCGCCGTCGAAGTCGAGGACCTTATGAAGCCCCTCCTTGAGCGCCCGGTCGTGGTACTCCGTGCTCCGCCTGAAGATGTAGGCGTTTGTGATCAGGGCCTCGACGCCCATCTCCTGCATCTCGCGGGGGGTTACCAGGGGAAGGTGGGGGTTGACGACCGGGAGGAGCGCGGGCGTCCGGACCATCTTGTCGTTCACCCTGAGCTTGCCGACCCTTCCTGCGATATCTTTGTGTATGACCTCAAAACTGATTGCCATTCGGGTTAAACCGCTTTTTCTTCGAATATCTGCCCCTCGAAAGTCTGCACGGCGACATCGCCGCGCCTCCAGCACCCGGGCCGGAGCCCGGCCTTGACACAGGTCTGGTCAAGGAACTCCCTGCTGGTCCAGCCGTAATCGGCCGGGACCTGCGGGAGGAGGAGACCTCCGGTCCCGAGGCCGCTGACGATCAGGCCGTGTTTCCCGACCTCGATGCAGCCGGGGCGCTCTTCCGGCGGGCACTCGAGCGGCCGCGGCTCTGTGAGCACCGTCACCTCAAGGTCGATATCGGCGAGTTCCGGCCGCGATACCGGCGGGAACCGGGGGTCCTCGAGAGCAGCCGATACGGCCGCCTCGATGAGCGCGTCACCGAGTGGCTTGATCGGATACGGGAGGCCGATACAACCGCGGAGTTGCTCCTGCCGCTTTATCGTGACAAAGACACCGCGCTTCTCCCCAAAGACCGGGGGGAGGTCGGGCAGCACCGTCCGATCGCCGCTTACGGCGTTTTCGATGGCGCTCCGTGCCAGATGAACTGCCGTTCTGCCTTCTTCCGGGGTCAGCATTTCCATCAGAGTGGATCGTATGATATTGAATACTTTTAGTCTATCTCTGAAGAAGAGGGAGCGTTAGCGCCGGCGCCGGGAACCCTGACCGGCCCGGTGATCGAGCAGGGTGCGCTGCCCTCGGTGCGCACCTTGACTACCAGGGCCTCGCCGGCGGGGACGGGGCGGTCGAGACGGAGGCGGATCGTGCACTCCTCGCCGGCACGAAGGAGCATGCCGCCGTCGCTGTCCCGGAGCAGTGTTGCCGTCCACATCCCCGGCCCCGGGAGGGGGTCTCGTGACTGCGTGATGATCTCAAGGTACGTTCCTGCCATGACCGTCACGGTGGCCCGGGAGAGGTCGACAGGTCCCCCCTCCCCGGTATGGGCGACGCGGAAGGCAAGGGTATCGATATGGGTGCCGGAGAGTCCCGGGGCCGATGAGGAACCAGTGACTTCCCCGATCTGTGCAAGATGCGGTTCGCCTGCGGCCAGGACCGGGTATGCGCCCGAATCAGGTGAAGGGCCGCTGCCCATGGCGCTCGCCCCGAGCGAGACGAGCGAGATGAGTGTGGTGACGGCAACGAACGCCGCGAAGATCGCCGCAAGCTCCAGGTGCGTATATGCCTCACTCCCCCCCATGATAACGCCAATGGTAAGACCCAGGAACTAATATATAAACATATCTGCCGTGGCGGGGATATGCGCGGTCAGACCGGAATCCATCACCGAAGCCTGCAGTGCTGGCTGTTTGGGGACAGTTCCGGAGGGGTACCCGTACGGATATATATCCTCTTCGCGAAATATTGTATGGGAGAGGGAGAGTGCGGCCGACGGTGGCACATACTGTGCTGCTGAGGAAAGTCCTCCCACCGGCCAGATACGCAGCCGCATGCAAGTGTGGGTGGCGAGAGTCACGGCAATGACACAGAAACGACACGGCCCGCCGTCAGTAATGAAACGACTGAGCCCTTATTAAGGGGCGAGAAGCGTGGGTTTCCGCGCAAGCAACTCGTTGAACGTAGCGGCGGGAAACGGTGAAACGGTGAATCCCTGCGGGTGCAAGCCAGAACAGGGCAGATGGATCGTCTGGTATCCGCCCGGGTATGGCGCGTAGCTGAATGCCGCATAGAACAGAAGGAGGCTTACTCCTCCCACTCCTCGCTATTGCGAAGCTTTTCTTGATGAAACGGGTTCCTATAAAATTCAGCCTTTCCCCCGCGGTTTGAGTTCAATCTCCTCAAACGTCACGACGTGCGAATCGAAGACATCGCCCCGGTCGTTCACGAAGAGCTGGACGAAGACCTCGGCAGGCGAGTTCTCCATGGATACGACGTCCCCATGCTCCGCCCTGACGTCGAAACCGAGGGACTCGAGTTCGCTCCGGACGGCATCCCGGGTGTAGTAGGTCGAGAGGATGTCCCTGACCTTCGCAAGGACTCCCTGCTGCTCCTCCTGGTTCACAGCCATACCCCCTCATGCGCCCCGTGCTATATTAACCTCTCCAGGAGGGCAGCCTCACGGCGGGCCGCGATGATACTCACATGCTGCTATGGGCATCACCGGCGTCTCCCTGGCATGAGCCCGGGGGACGTGCAGGCAAACGTATAAGTGAAAAAATTACCTATAGTAATAATATGGAGATACCCACCCCGGCTGAACTGCGGGAAAAAAGGCTTCGTATGGGCTTGAAGCAGGCAGAGGTAGCCCGTATGGCCGGAATCAGCCAATCCATGGTCGCGCGGATCGAGGCAGGCAGCGTGGACCCGAGGGTGAGCACGCTTGCGAGGATTGTGGAAGTCCTGCGGGCAGCGGAGCACTCGGCAATCACAGCGGCCGATGTGATGAACGCACCCGTGCTCTCTGTTGCCCTGGACGATCCCGTCAGCCGTGCTGTCGAGATCATGGGCCAGAACGGCATCTCCCAGCTGCCGGTGCTCGAGAACGGGGTGCCTGTAGGGTGCATATCCGAATCCGCTATCATGAATGCCATGGAGAAGGGGGGGTTCCACCAGACGCATCAGACGCTGGTGCAGGACTACATGGAGCCGGGTTTCCCGACGGTCCCTCCGACGGCGCCCATCGATACGGTCGTCCATCTCCTGCATCACAACCACGCGATCGTCGTGCTTGAGAAGGGGAAGGTGCAGGGTGTCATCACCAAGCACGACCTGATATCGCTGATCACATAGGCTCTTTTCTAGAGCAGAGAGACCAGGTCCCGGAGGACTGCTTCGGGATCGTCGGCCTTGACCACACTCGATGCCAACAGGACGCCGCAGGTCCCGAGGTCGACGGCAATTTTCACGCACTCGCCCGATTGGATGCCTGCCCCGGTCAGGACCCTCACGTCCGGGTTCACCGCTCTGACGGCATTGACGGACCGCTCAATGATCCCCGGGTCGGCCTTCGAGACCGAGACTCCGCTCCCGATCAGCTCCGGGGGCTCGATCGCCACGTAGTCGGGCCGGAGCGCTGCTGCGGCAGCGCTGGTCGAGTCGTTGTTCGTGCAGACGACCGATTCAAGGCGGAGCCTTCGAGCGGCCTGAACACAGGCGTCGATATCGGCCAGGGTGAGGCGGCGTTCGGAGTGGTTGATCAGGGTGCCGCGTGCACCGGCCGACCTGACTGCCTCGGGGAGAATATGGCCGGTATGGGCACCGGGGGTGATCGCATCGATATGCTGGGCATAGACGGGTATAGCGTAGTGGTGGCTCATCGGGTGGAGCTCGGTGAAGACCGGCGCAACGCCGATGGTGACCCCGCTCTCTCTCCCCACGGTCTCGGCCGCAGCGGCGATCCGGTGAGCATTGCTGCCCATACCCTCCTGATAGGTCTTGAGATTGACCAGAATCAACGGTGAAACCATATCCATCACGTCTGCCAATAGGTTGCTTCCCCTGATATTAACTCTGATGCCAGGCGCGGGAGAACAGAGAGATTTCAGGAGGACCCCGGCAGAGGCTCACTCCTCAAGTCCCCGGACAAAGTGCCCGCCGGTGATGCCGCCGAGCGCCCGCCGTTTCACCTCGTCCTTGAGTGCGGAGAGCATGCCGGGGTCTCCCCGGCCTACAGCCTCGATCCCCGCCTGGTAGAGCCCGGCCATATCCTCCGCATAGCGGGCCCCCCGCCCCCGTGCGTCGATGGCGACGGCGTCGATGCCCATCCCGACGATCCCGGGCAGGTGGTCGATCAGGCAGGTCTCGACCGCGTTTGCGATGCAGGTCCGCCCTTCCCCATCTGACCTGAGCGGGAAGACGCGCTTGCGCTGGTCCTCAAGCCCCAGAAAGCGCCCGCCGGTTTTTTCCTCGGAGATCGCTGCAACCAGCCGGTCCTCGGTCACCATCGCCTCGATGTTGCCCTGCACAAGCACCTCCAGTTCGGGAGCTCCTCCGGTAGTCTCCGCGAGCCGGGCCAGGTCGGCGGCCGGGAGTTCAGGGGAGGCCGTGCACCGCAGGAAGAGCGGTGCCAGTTCCCGGGCGGTGCGGTGATTCCAGACGTTCAGCCCGGCGGCACCAAAGAGCCTCATCCGGGGTTCGGCCCGCCGCACCGCGTCCGCGGCGCCGGTCCCGCTCACCATGATGCCGTGGACACCCGCATCGTAGAGCGACGGGAGGAGCGGGGCCGCCGCATCGAGGAACCTCTCCCGGGTGATCGACGGCCATTTCCAGACCAGGTCCGCACCCCCCTCTCGGCAGACAGCGGCGGTCCCTTCGAGGAGGCCGGGGGCTGCCGGGGTATAGGGCTCCAGGTAGACGGTCTGGGCACCGCCCCGGGCGGCGGCCCCTGCACCCTCAGGGGTGTCGGTGTAGACCGAGACCGACGGGAGCCGGGGGTTTGGGTGCGTTCCTGCCGGACGCGCTATCCCGGCAATCGCTACCCCGGCCCGCTCCCGTGCTGCACGCACCGCATCCGGCCCCGGCCGCCACGCGGCGAGGACAGCCTCCTCAACTCGTTCTAAGAATGAACGCCTGACCCGGTTCAACTCACGAAGCGGCAAAAAGAGCCCGCCCGGGTACTGGAGGTCCATACTCCGGATAGTAAACGGCGTTCCTCCGGTCTTTCCGAGTTGCTCCGCGATCTGTTCCGGGGTGAGCGGCCGGCTCCGTGCGGGCTCCATCGTGAGGTCCGCCCGGTAGA
>Ga0265294_10010279_pt1 | contig 10666 bp, 9 predicted proteins | sample MunlanPumphouse3_FD_192504 | JGI IMG/M metagenome (GOLD analysis project Ga0265294, IMG submission 192504) | Groundwater microbial communities from a municipal landfill in Southern Ontario, Canada - Pumphouse #3 | ecosystem: Environmental > Aquatic > Deep subsurface > Groundwater | place...
CTAAGATTAGCATCTTCTTCAAAATAGGGCCTTCGGTCACATTGAATACCCTGTTCATATACTCTCCTTGTTATTTAGAAAAGAACCTCACTAAAGGTTCTTAAAGATTTATTTTTCAATAAAATAAGTCGCTTCCATATCAGCTGTAGACAAAGCAAAAGCTAATGGAAACTTAGAAAACGCTTCTCCAACATTCCTTACATTTTCTGTATCAGAAAATCCCATATGATATCTAATCGCAAAAGCTTCATCTCTTGTAAGTTTCATAAATCCTGAAATAATATATACTGACTTTTCGCCATGACCATATGGCAGTTCATCTTGAAAGTCATAACTAGGAACTTGAACCCATTTTCCAGATTCATCTTTTACATTTCTCATCGTTTTTTTATAAACATTAACTTTACATAAATCATGAAGTAAAGAAACAATAGCGATAGTTTCATCACTAAATTCTAGTCCATAAATTTTTTTAACTCTTTCTCTTTCTAAATAAGCCTTTAAACATTCATAAACATTTATTGAATGTTCAACTAAACCACCTTCTCGTGATAAATGATATCTTGTTGAACAAGGCGATTCAAAAAAATCACTTTTATTAGACAATAAAAAATCTAACAATTCTTGAGATCCTTCTCTTTTTATATATTTTTTATATAAATCGATAAACTCTTGTTTTTTTGTCATATCATCTTACCATAAACAGCAGTACCATCAACCTCATACTCACTGCCCTCATAAGTAACTCTTACTTTTACAGTTGCTAAATCCTGTACTTTATAAATAGATTCATCACTTAAATCTTTAATAAAGTATCCTACTTTAACATCCGTTTCACTTAAGTTGCCATAAAACACGAAGATATCATCTTCGATATATCTTTTAGCATGTCTAGGTAGTAATTCGTTAATAAAATTTGATTTTTCTTTATCATCCATAACTAAAAATTTATAAGGATTTTCTAAATTGAACCTTTTTCTCAAACTATCGTTTAAAAAATTCTGTTCAATTGAGTTACGGGCATTACTATAACCATTTTTTGCTTTAGCAATAATATTAAGACCTGTCTTTTTAAGTTTGTCTTTAAAACTTTCAGAATTACTCATATTCTACCTCACTCTTTATTTTTAGAATAAACCAATTATCATTTGGTCAATTAAATCCATATTTTCATACGCACCATGTTTTGGTAAACCTGGCATGGTCATTACCGAACCAGTTAAAGCAACAATAAAGCCAGCCCCAATTGATGGCTTTAACTCTCTTACAGTTATATCAAAATTAGTTGGTCTTCCCTTAACATTAGCATCATCCGATAATGATAAAGGTGTTTTTGCCATACAAATAGCTAACTTATCCCATCCTAATTTATTAAACTGAAGAATTTGCTCTTCTGCTTTTTCAGAATACTTAACATCGCTAGCCCCATAAATATTTTTAGCTATTTTTAGGATTTTATCCTTAATTCCTAAATCAAGATTATATAAAGGATTATTCTTTTCCATATCTATCGCTTTATCAACAACTTTTCTAGCTAAATCTAATCCACCTTCACTACCTTTAGCGAAGACTTCGGATAATGCTATTTCATGATTATTTTTATTAGCCCAATCCATAACTGCTTTTATTTCATCGAAAGTATCAGTATAGAATTTATTTAAGGCTATCACATAAGGAACTTTGTATGTTTTTACACTTTCTATATGTTTTTCTAAATTAACTAAGCCCTTTTTAACTGCTTCTACATTCTCATTATTCATTTCAGCATCACTAACACCGCCATGAATCTTTAAAGCTCTTAGCGAAGCAACTATAACAACTACGCTTGGCATGTAATCCATCGTACGCATTTTGATATCCATAAATTTTTCCATTCCTAAATCAACACCAAATCCAGCTTCAGTAACAACAAAATCAGAAGCTCTGCTAGCAAAGTCAGTAGCGATAATTGAATTACAGCCATGGGCAATATTAGCAAATGGTCCTCCATGAATTAAAGCAGGTGTTCCTTCTAGTGTTTGAACAATATTAGGCTTTATTGCTTCCTTTAAAAGCATCGCTACAGCTCCTGTGGCTTTTAAAGCACCAACAGTAACCGGTAAGTCGTTTTCATCATAAGCAACAACCATTGTTGAAATACGATTCTTTAAATCTTCAATATCTGTAGCTAAACACAAGACTGCCATAACTTCAGAAGCAACAGTTATATCAAAAGCATCATAACGTGAAGTCTCTTTCTTCATAGATAAACCAACTTGTATTTTTCTTAAAGAGCGGTCATTCATATCCATAGCTCTTTTCCACACTACTTTTTCAGGATTAATCTTCAAATCATTGCCATGAAAAAGATGGTTATCAATGACTGCACTAATTAAATTATTAGCTGAAGTAATTGCGTGAATATCACCTGTGAAATGAAGATTAATATCCTCCATTGGCACTACTTGAGCATATCCCCCTCCAGCGGCTCCACCTTTAACTCCCATAACAGGACCCAAAGAAGGTTCTCTTAAAGCAATCATTGTTGAAAAACCTAGTTTAGAAATAGAATCTCCCAAACCAATGGTTGTAGTTGATTTTCCTTCTCCTGCTTTTGTAGGTGTAATAGCAGTAACAAGAATAATTTTTCCTCTTTTATTATTTTTATAACGATTGATAGCATCAAAACTAACTTTCGCTTTATAATTTCCATATAATTCTAAATCATCAATACTCAATCCAACTTTTTCAGCAATTTTGTCAATTCTCGTCATTTCTTTTTTTTGAGCAATCTCTAAATCTGATAACATGATTCTTTCCTCCTCATATGAATGTTCTTAATAAAGATTTTTACTTTAAAACTAACAAAGATACGCTTTCAACGCTTGCAGTTTGCGGAAACATATCGATAGGATTAATACTCTTAACCTGATATTTAACACTTAAATCGCTTATATTCTTAGCTAATGTTGAAGGGTTACACGAAACATAAATTATTTGTTTCGGCAAAACCTCTAATACTGCATTCACAACCGTTTCACTCATCCCTGATCTTGGTGGGTCTAGCAATAAAACATCTGGTTTTATTTTTCTTTCTAATAACTTAGGCAATGCGCTTTCCACATGGCTTTGAATAAACTCGATGTTATCGATATTATTTATTCTAGCATTTTCTATTGCGTCCTTAACTGAACTTTCAGAATAATCAATACCATAAACTTTTTTTGATAACTTAGCTAACATTATAGAAGTTATACCTATTCCAGAATACAAATCAAATACCAACGTATTTTTATCAACATTCGCAAGATTAATAATCAAATTATACATTGCTTTCATTTGTATTGTATTCATCTGATGAAAAGCATCTGGAGAAATCTTAAACTTGTAATCCTCAATGATTTCTATAATATGATTTGTTCCAGCAATCACTTCAATCGGATTACTGATTACTAAATTACTCTTTTCATTATCAATACTATAACTAACTGATTTAACAACCTTTAAATCGCTTAATAATTCTTCAGCTATTAGTTTTAAAACTGGTGATTTCTTTTTTACAACAATGATAACACTAGCACTTTTGGTTTCTTCTAAATATCTAACAACTAAATAATGAAGAATACCTTCTTTATTTCTTAAATCATAAGCTTTTTGTTGATACTTTCTCATCAACTTAAGAACATGATTATTTATATTGTTTATTTCTTCGTGATGAATCATACATTCATCAACATAAACAAAGTGATTAGAATTTGGTTTATAAAAACCTAATACTAAACCAAAATTTGTGTTTTTAAAAGGCATTTGTGATTTGTTACGATAGTTATAAGGATTTTTCATACCTATTGTTTTTGTAATAACTAATTTTTCTGTATTTAAATTAGTATACCTTCTAAGCGCTTGTTTAATGATTGATTGCTTAATTTTTAGTTGTTCATAATATTCAATATGTTGCATTTGACAACCACCACAATCATCATAAAACTTGCACGGTGGTACTACTCGTCTATTTGATACTCTTTCAATATCAACGATTTTACCAATTGCATATTTATCAAAACTATTAACTATTTCAATATTAACAGTTTCTTTTAATATCGCTCCAGGAACAAAAACAGCTACTTTTTGATAGTATCCAATCCCTTCACCATTAATTCCTTGTTTTCTTATATCTAATTTAATTTTATCGCCTATATTCAGTTTCATTATCTTCACCCTCTTTAGTTATTATATCAAATTTCTAGATAAAATAACATATTATCGACTAAGAAAAAACAAGACATCTAAAATGCCTTGTTAGTGTTTTTCGTCAACCGTATATGTTGATACGTATTTCTTAAGCAAATGTTTAACTTCTTTATTTTTTAAATCTTCGTAACTATTAAGTAATTGTTGAGTTTCATCTTCGATATCTTTACCATTTTCTAGTTTTTCAATATAAATCAACTTATTTTTTGTTTTAATATTATTCTCTTTATCAACCAATAATTCTTCAAATAACTTCTCACCAGGTCTTAAACCAGTTATCTTAATTTGAATATCTGTATATGGTTTAAATCCCGATAACATTATCATTTTTTTTGCTAAATCAATTATTTTTACAGGCTCTCCCATATCAAGAATAAATATTTCTCCACCAGCTGCGAATACAGCTGATTGAAGAATTAAACCAACTGCTTCAGGTATTGTCATAAAATACCTAATTATGTTTTTATCAGTCACAGTAACAGGGCCACCGTTAGCAATTTGTTTTTTAAATAAAGGAACAACTGAACCATTCGAACCTAAAACATTACCAAACCGGACTGCAGAATAATTAGTTTTACTCAATTTATCAAAATGTTGAATCAACATCTCTGCATATCGTTTCGTAGCTCCCATAACATTTGTCGGTCTAACAGCTTTATCAGAAGAAACTAAAACAAATTTCTCTACTTTAAATTCATCTGCTAATTTACACATATTATATGTGCCTAAAATATTAGTTCTAATCGCTTCTGTTGCTGAACCTTCCATCAGAGGAACATGTTTATATGCAGCAGCGTGAAAAATATAATTTGGTAAATAATCAGAAACTATATCTTTCATCCTATGATAATTATAAACTGATGCTATTTGCATCTTAATCTCTAATGGTCTAAGTCTGCCTGTACTAAATTCAATATCTAATTCCATCGATAAGTCATAAAGATTATTTTCATAGATATCAACCATCAAAATTGAAGTAGGTCGGTATTTAATAATTTGTCTAACTAGTTCAGATCCAATAGACCCACCAGCACCTGTGATCAATATTCTTCTTCCCGAAATAAATTCACTAATACCTTTTGTATCAAGTTCTATAACATCTCTACTCAACAAATCTTCTACATTTACATCAGCTATTTGTTCATGAGAATCATCTCTAAAATCTTTAAAAGATGGCAATCTCTTAATCTTAACTGGTTTATCGATAAAGTAATGAACTATTTCTTGAAACTTCTTTGGCTCGATATTAACAACTGCAATAATAACTTCTTCAATATTCATTCGATCAATTAATTTACCAGTTTCTGAAACCGGCCCAAAAATCGGATACCCTGACATAAGATTACCAATTTTATCTTCATCATCATCAACATAACCTATGATGTTATTATTGAAATTCGGATTATTTCTAATTTCGTTAAGCGCAATTTTTCCACCAGAACCAGCACCTATAATTAAGGTCCTGTTCCCTAGATTATACATACTCTTTGGAGCTAAAATTAAAATTAATCTTCTTAAAATTCTTGGAACCACCGCAAATAACAATTCTAAGAGAGTAGTAAAAACAAAATACATTTCGTTAATAAATTCAAAATCAGGGATGATAAGCGTTGCCACTATAATAATTATATTAGTCATAGTTACAACTAAGCTAATCTTTACAACTTCATCTAATCCAACATTTTCAAGCACAAAGTGATAGAGTTTAAATAAATAGTATATTGCTATTTTAAACACTACAATAAACGGTAATATTATTAGTGGTTGTACATAATCGAATTCTGGAACCATCGTCCATAACGCAAAAATCGCCAAAAAATAAGTTAAGGTAATACCAAAAGCATCGGTTACCATAAATATTAACTTAGACTTATTCAATAAGCGTTTTTTTCTATAAAATTTTTCACTCATATTTTCCCTCTTTTGTGTTACTTAATATCATATCTCAATATCACTACATTGTCAATGAACTACAAACGCTTTTTAATGACTAAAAAAGAAAAAAGACCAATTGTATTGGTCTTTAAAAATCTAATTTATCAATCTTAAAGAAAAATTCGACTCCATCAGATACATTTCTTACACCATAAGAATAATCCATTGTTTCAAGGATAGTTTTAACTATAGAAAGCCCTAACCCCTGACCTCCATAAGCTCTAGTTCTGGCTTTATCTACTTTATAGAAGCTTTCCCATATACTTGGAATATCTGATTCGGGAATGGGCATTCCGGTATTCTTAACCTTAATAATTACACTTTTCAAATCATCTATTTTTGATGATATAGTTATAATTCTCTGCCCGTCAATATGATTTATTGCATTACTTATAAAATTACTAAGGACCGATTGTAATTGTTCGTAATCCGAAGAAACTGTAGTATCAACTAAATCTAATTCTAATTTAATGTTCTTTTCTCTAAAAACTAAAGAAAACAATTTTGCTGTATCTTTAATTAGAGAACTAATAGAAAACTCTGTAAACTTAAATTCTTTTTTTCCACTTTCAATCTGCGACATATTTAATAACTCATAAACTAAGTTATTCATTTTATTCGCTTCATCAATTACAATTTCAAGATATTCTTCTTTTGTCTTTGCATCAAGATCACTTAATTTTAAAGCCTCACCATAACCAATGATTAAAGATAACGGAGTTTTTAGTTCATGAGAAGCATTAGCAATAAATTCTTTTCTCATTTGATCAATCTTATTCTTGTATAATATTTCTTTCGCTAACTTATCATTGCTTAGTTGTAAGTCTTTAATTGCTATTTCTAGTTGTGAACTCATTTTATTAATACTATAGCCTAAATCTCCAATCTCATCATCTAAAGTAACTTCAACACGACAAGAAAAATTAAGTTTAGATATTTCATCAGCTACTCGGTTAATCTCAATAATTGGATTTGTAAATCTTATACTAATAAAATACATCGTTAACCCAGCAGTAATCATAAAAATAAAACCTATCAATATCGTAAAAGAGTTAAAGATTCTAATACTATCTTGAATTGAACTAAAAGTAATAGTAGAGATGTAAAACAAATACTCACCTGTAGAACTTTCAGTAGCTACAAAAAGCCCAATCATTTCATAGTTTTTATTAAAATCTGAAACTTCTGAATTTAAATCCATTAAATAAGCATCATAATCACTGTGTAATTGAACGACTTTTCCAAAATCCAGATTTGTATTATTACTTTCACTGATATTATAATCAATAATAATTTTTGATAATATCTCTGGCGTAATTGAAAACTCACTACCATAAATCCTATCAAATAGATTTGGATATTCTATAAACCCACTAAAATGATAATCACTTGGTATCTCAGTTTTTTGTAACAATATTTGAACATTTAAACTGTATCTTCTTTCAATCTCTAACATTTCAGTTGAAAGATTTGAACTATATATATCTTTCTCTTTTATTTCTTGAAAAGCTTGAACTAAAGAATCTTCTCTATTGTTAATATAATAGCTTTTCAAGAAAGTATTATTTAAGATTATTAAAGCTACAATAAAAGCTAAAATTATTCCATAAGTTAATAGGAATAGTTTTGATCTAATTGTCGATTTCATTTTCTATATCTAATCGATACCCAATACTTCTAACCGTCGAAATATAATATGAAAAAATCCCTAATTTAGCTCTTAATTGTTTAACGTGAGTATCAACCGTCCTTAAATCACCAAAATAATCATAATTCCAAACTGCATTTAAAATTTTATCACGTGATAGAGCTATACCCTTATTATCAATGAAGTATTTTAAAAGTTCAAATTCTTTAGGAGTTAGATTAACTTGTTCTTCTTTTACATAAACCTTCCTAGCAGACATATCGATTTTAATTACTCCAAAGTATATTTCTGATTGTTCTTTGTTAGTTTTGCTTAACAATTTGTTAATTCTCGCCACTAAAACGCTAGGCGAGAATGGCTTTGTAACATAATCATCAGCTCCGAGTTTAAATCCTTTAAGTTGATCATATTCATCGCCCCTAGCTGTTAACATCACAACAGGAATAGTCATATACTCTCTAATTCTTTCTAAAACAAACCAACCATCATATTTAGGCATCATCACATCTAGTATAACTAAATCAACTTTTTTGTCACTTTCAAAAAGGATATCTAAAGCTGCTTCGCCGTCTTCAGCTTCTAAAACTTTATACCCTTCTCTACTCATAAATTCAGCCAATAGTTTTCTAATTCTAAATTCATCATCAACAATTAAAACATACGTATTTTTCATATAATCATCACATCCTTTTTAAAATAAAATTCAAATTACCAAACAGTAAACAACAAAGGCAAATTGAATTAATAGTATTATATTCTTATATTATGTACTTCTTGTGATAAATATAGGTGTTACAAACATTTTGTAACACCTAAAAAGTATCATAATTTAGTTTTCTTCTTCTCGATAATAATAGTAATTGTATTGTTCACCATTCTTTTTAAGGTCAATATTAGAAAGCACAGCACCAATAATATTAGCGTTATTTTCTTTCAATTGCTTCAATCCTTGTTTAGCTTGGTCTTTCTTAGTTTTTTTATAAGAAACAACATAAACAACTCCATCCACTAGATTACTGATAATCAACGCATCAGTTACAGTTAATACTGGTGGTGAATCTACAATTATATAGTCATAATTGCTTCTTAATCTATTAATTAGATCACTAACTTTTTTTGATTGAAGGATAACGTGTGGAGAAGATATCATACTGCCTGTTAACAATAAATCAATTTTTGATTCATCAGTGGTAATAACTTCTTCGATTGGTTTTTCATTTACAATAAAATCATATAAACCTAAATCATTGATTTTATGAAAAGCTCGATGAATTTTTGGCCTTCTCATATCGAAATCGATAATAATTACTTTTTTACCTTTTTCAGCGTAAACAGAAGCCAAATTAATAGCTGTTGTTGTTTTACCGTCTTCAGGAATAGCAGACGTTATTTGAATAACTTGATAAGGATTATCAATACTATTCATTCTTATGTTTAATTCTAATTTCCTATATGCTTCTGCTTGTGGAGAATTTGGTGTTTCAATAACAACATTCTTATATTCAAAAACTTCCATTTAGTCCACCAACTTTCTTTCTTTAATTGTGCCGGGGACAGCAGCTAAAACTTTAACATTCAAGTTTTTTTCCAAATCATCAACACTCTTATATTTATTATTTAATACTTCTTTTAAGAACACAACTCCCAAAGCAATTACTCCACCTAAGATTGCACTAATAATTATATTTAAAGTCTTATTAGGTGAACTCGGTGATTCTGGTAATAACGCTGGATCAAGAATGTTTAATTTATCCTTTAAAAATATATAAGGATTTTCTTCATCATTAGCTATTTCAATAGCGTTATAAATCAATGTATTAGCTATTTCTTGAGCTAACTCAGGCGAGCTATTTACAACAGATATCCAAAAAATAAATACCCCTGATTGAGTTTCTATAGAAATAGAATTTCTAATATTATTAATCGATACATCACTTAATTCCGGAATATCATTCTTAACGCTTTCTAAAACTCTATTCGAAGTAAAAAACTCTTTAAAAGTTCCAATTAGATTATTAGCTATAACAACAGCTGATTGTTCGTTAGTCCCACTCGTTTCAGAGTTAACTTGAATAATCGCTGATGTATTAGCTGTATATTTTGGGGAAACCATTGAAAATGTATAAACTATACCAATAACAATAACCCACATAGTAATAATCAAGATTAACATTATATTGTTCCAAACTATTTTAAATAGTTCTTGAAGACTAATACCCTCTTGTTCATCTTGATTAATTAAATCCTTATACTCATCCATAAAATTCTCCTTACCTAATTCCTAGTTATTCTTAAATATTATATAATAGTTCTTAAAATATAACAACTTATTATCACAGATTATGCCAACCCAATTGCTAATGCAACGATACCAAAAATGAAATTATAAATATAGAAAAACGAAAGATTTCCTCTTCTAAATAAGATGAAAACAAATTTCAAAGCATAATATGTTGATATCATGCTAACAAAGAAACCAATAAAGTAGTAAATATAACTAAGATAATTAGTTTCATCAAAGTTAGACATCAAACTACTAAAGTCAAACTTCAAACTTGCTAGTGACAAGAACATCGAACCAAATGAAATTGGTATAAGCATCATAAAAGAAAATTTTAAAGCTGAATCAAAAGACAGTTTTCTTTTAACTCCAGCTGCGGCTGTTACACCTAATCTGCTTAGGCCTGGAAATAATGATACAACCTGCATCAATCCTATAAAAAATGAATCTCCTGTTGAAAATTCTTTATTAACGTAAGCAACTGTGAAATTTCTGACTGCATAAAGAATCGTAGCCGTTAGAAGAGCCCCAACACCTATAAATAGTAGTGGATTTTTCTCATATATATTCTC
>Ga0265294_10010280_pt1 | contig 10665 bp, 9 predicted proteins | sample MunlanPumphouse3_FD_192504 | JGI IMG/M metagenome (GOLD analysis project Ga0265294, IMG submission 192504) | Groundwater microbial communities from a municipal landfill in Southern Ontario, Canada - Pumphouse #3 | ecosystem: Environmental > Aquatic > Deep subsurface > Groundwater | place...
ACCATGTTTATTACTAAACGTACGCCCGGGGGGAATCGAACCCTCATAACCAGCTTAGAAGGCTGGTGTTCTATCCATTGAACTACGGGCGCAAAAACAATCTTTTCTTTTTTAACATCCTTTTAATTCTTGTCTTATATTAATAAAAACCCCTTCCCCTGTCAATCTGCTATTATTTTATATCTAGGATTTTCTCTGCCTTAAGGCCTCAAAAACAATTACGGCCGCCGACACCGAGACATTTAAAGAATCTATTCCTTTCTTCATCGGAATTTTAATTAAACTATCCGATCCTTTCAGCCATTCCTCGCTCAACCCATCCGCTTCCGATCCCAAAACTATTGCCGTCGGCTTGATAAAACTAACATTATCATATTCCTTTTTAGCGCTAGTTGCCGCGCCAAAGCTCCTAATTTTATTCGTCTTCAGCCACTTCTTTGTCTCGTCAAATGAAGCGCTAACAACCGGTTCCATAAAAATCAACCCCTCGCTTGCCCGAATAACATTCGGATTATAAATATCGGTCTGGCTATCATTAACAATAACTGCAGTTGCTCCGGCCGCATAAGCCGTTCTAATTATTGCTCCTAGATTTCCCGGCTTCTCTACTCCTTCTAAAATTATCAACAAAGGAGTCGATCCCAAATCAATGTCTTTCAATAACAATTTTCTCGGCTGAGCCACGGCCAAAAAACCGTCCGGATTTTCTTTGCAAGAAATTTTTTCAAAACCATCTTTAGTTAGTTCGATTATTTTTTCTTCTGCAAGTCCAAAAAAATCACCGCACTCACCATTCTTAACAAAATCAGAACAATAAAACAAAGATTCAATTATTATTCCCGATTTTGCCGCCGAAGCAATCTCGCGCGCGCCATCAATAATAATCAGCCCGCGCTTTTTTCGTTCGCTCGCTTTTCGTAATTTAACAATATCTTTTAATAATTGGTTATTTGAACTACTTATAATTTTCATAATTTGATTATATCAGCAAACCCCTCAAACATAAAAGCCCCGGCTTGCCGGGGCTTTTAGTTATTTTGAAATTTAACTTAAAACATTATAACCGGTGCTATTGCCCACTCCATAAATTTTATCCGGATTTTCAGGAAAATCTGAAACATCAACGTCACTAACATATTTAGCGCGATTTTTAATGGTATGTAAATCAACCGGACGACCAGTTCTTACTAATTCTTTTGCCCTAATAATCATTCCTAAAGATTTATCCATCTCAGCTTCGCTGGTAAACAAGCGCAACATTCTATTGCTTATTCCTTTTCCTGTTTTTTTATTTTTTATCACATCCTCCATTTCTTCTAGCTTAGAAACCATCCGATTTAACAACTCTTCTTTGTTTTCTTTCTCCGGCGCCGCCTTTTTTATCTCACCAATCTCTTGGCGGACAGCTTCTTTCTTAACATTATCAAAATTCTTCACATCTTCGGCACTTAACTTGTTTTCTTCATCTTCTATTTCTGGGTCTCTTTCTAAAACGTCGACATCATTATTTTCAACTCTTTCCGGACCTTTTTGTTCAGAAGAATTAATGTTTTCAAATTTTTCCATAAAAATAAAATTTATTATATTAATTTTACAATTATAATTATAACACAAAAACGAAAAATAATCAAGTAATGCTAATTCGTTTTTATTTTTTTGGCTAATTTTAAATAATATTATTTAGAAACTCAAAAAAATTAAACATCTATGATATAATTGATTCATCTTCTCTTATATTTTACCTTTTTTTACATTATATGCCTATCCCTCAATTACGTTCTAAAAAATCTGCCGGTTGGAAGGATTATAAATCAAGTTCTCCAAAAAGAAATTCGGTCCGAAAATCAATAAAAAAGAAAAAATTAATAAACAGATTAATTTCTTTCGGTTTTATTTCCGGTTTAATTTTATTTATTTTTGGTTCTCTTTATGTTATTTGGGTTTCTCGAGATTTGCCAAACCCAAATGAATTAATCAATCGACAAATTGCTCAAAGCACAAAAATATACGATCGAACCGGAGAACATATTTTATATGAAATCAGCGGCGACGAAAAAAGAACTCTCGTTTCTCTGGATGAAATCCCCGATATCGTTAAGCAGGCAACAATCGCCATTGAAGACAAAAATTTTTATGAACATGGCGCTTTCAGTGTTTGGGCAATGTTTCGTACTGCCGTTACTAATGTTATTTTCAGAAGAAGCGCCGGCGGATCCACTCTTACTCAACAATTTATAAAAAATGCTGTCTTAACCTCGGAAAAAACAATAACCAGAAAAGTAAAAGAGTTGGTGATGGCCTATCGACTGGAACAAAAATTTTCTAAAGACGAAATTTTACAAATGTATTTGAATGAAATCCCTTACGGCTCAAACGCTTATGGCGTTGAAGCAGCTAGCCAAAAATATTTTGGCAAAAGCGTAAAAGACGTTAAATTAGAAGAGGCGGCAATTCTCGCCGGCATCGTCCAAATGCCAAGTCGCTATTCCCCTTACGGACCGAACAAAGACATTCTTTTGGGAAGAAAAGACTATGTTCTAAAATTAATGGCGGAACAGGGCTATATTTCCGAGCAAGAAAGAGATGAGGCCTTAAAAAGAGAGGTTGTTTTTAAAGCTCCTGGAAACAATATAACGGCGCCTCATTTTGTGATGTATATTAAAGAAATCTTAGCCACAAAATATGGAGAAAAAATGATTGAACAGGACGGCTTAAAAATTTATACCACCCTTGATTTATACAAACAAAAAATAGCAGAGGAAACAATAAGTGAAAAAACCAAAAACTATTTGGAAAAATACGACGCCAATAATGCCGCCTTGGTCGCAATCGATCCAAAAACGGGGCAAATCTTGGCAATGGTTGGTTCACGAGATTATTTTGATGACTCTATCGATGGGCAAGTAAATGTCGCGACCAGGCCTCGTCAACCGGGCTCATCAATGAAACCCCTTGTTTATGCAGCTCTTTTCGAACTTGGATATAACCCCAATACAATACTCTATGATGTTTTAACTAATTTTTCCACCGACCCCGCTTCTCCATATATTCCTAAAAACTATAATGGAAAAGAATTGGGTCCAGTAACAATTCGACAAGCATTAGCCGGATCATTAAATATCCCCGCCGTAAAAGCAATTTATCTTGCCGACATTAATAATGTCATTGATCTAGCGGAGAACCTTGGCTACACAACCTTATATCCTAGAAATCGTTTTGGGTTGTCTCTAGTTTTGGGGGGAGGAGAAATAAAATTGTTAGAACACGTCAATGCTTATAGCGCATTTGCTCGAGATGGTTTGGTGAGCCCTGTCATAAGCATTTTAAAAATAGAAGATAAAAATGGAAAAATTATCGAAGAATATTCTCCTTCCAGCAAAAAGGCGCTTAGCTCTCGCGCCGCCAGAATGATAAATAGCGTTTTATCCGATAACGCCGCCAGATCCTATGTTTTTGGCGAAAATAATTCCCTTAATTTAGGCGACCGTCCGGTTGCCGCAAAAACCGGGACAACCAACGACTACAAAGATGCTTGGACTGTGGGATATACTCCTTCTTTGGTTGCCGGGGTTTGGGTTGGAAATAACAGTAGTAAATCCATGAAAGGAACCGCTGACGGGAGTATTCTCGCCGCCCCTATTTGGAAAGAATTTATGAGCAAAGTCTTAGGGGACACTCCAATCGAAAACTTTAAAGAGCCCGAAGAAGAAAAAACAAATAAAGATGTTTTAAATGGCCTTCTGCCGACCGAAAACGACGATTCTGATGTCTATCATAGTATTTTATATTATATCGACAAGGAAGACCCTCTAGGCCCCTCTCCGAGCAATCCAGACAAAGACCCCCAATTCAATCTTTGGGAAAATGCAATTCGCGATTGGGCAGAAAAAAACGGTAAAACAATAATTGGCGGCGAAGGAACCGGCGATATTGCCAATCGCCCCATGGTAAAGATAGATTTTCCCGCAACAAACCAAATTATTACTTCTCCTAATTTAGAGGTGCATGTTTTGGCAACAACAAAGACTGGCGAATACCAAACCAATTATTATATTAATGGCAATCTTTGGGAAACTTCTTCCGGAGAACCAGGAATCTTATTTAAAGAAATTAATTTTTTAAATAACGGTTATCATAATTTATCGGTTAGAGTGTGCGATGGCGAAGGAAACTGCGGTGAAGACAAAATTAGTTTCAACGTCTCAATAAAAAATAATCCGGTTTCAACCGGAAAAAATTCAATTTCTTTAATTGGCCCCGCAAACGGCTCTGCCCTTACTCATATAGATTTTCCCCTTCAATTAATAATTGCTATCGGCGATTCACAAAAAACCGCCTCCATTAATCTGATAACTAGGGATGAAATAAGCGGGAAAGAAGAATTAATTTCAAAAATAATAACCCCCTCAAGCACAAACCAAAAAATTATTTGGGAAAAGGCGCCGCAACCTGGACAACACTCTCTTTACGCAGAACTTAAAAGCTGGAATGGCGAAACAATAAAGAGCAATGAAATAAAAATAACAATAAGCGATTAATTGTTTTAATTACTGTCTAATCGGCATTACAAGATATAAATAATCGTTTTCCTTTTCCGGTTTCAATACACAGGGCTGATTATCGTTAATCAGTCCTATTTTTATTCTCGCACCGCCAATATTGTTCAACCCATCAAGAAAATATTTATAATTAATGGTTATTTCGTTATCATCACCATTAATTTCGGCGACCAAATCAACGCTACTTTCTCCGCTGGCCCCAGAAAACGCGGAGACGGTCATTTTATTTTTTTTAAATCTTAAGGTTACATCATTAATTCCGGTTTTAGAAAAAAGCGCGGTCGCCTTTATCGCCCGAACTAATTCGTGGCGCTCCACAATGATTTCTGTTTGGCTTTTTAAAGGAATTATTTGCTTATAATCCGGGTAATTGCCATTTATTAACCTAGAAATCAATTCTACGCCATCAGCAACAAATAAAATTTGATTTTCCGCGATATAAAGCTTAATTTCGTCATCACCATCCAAAGAAGATTCTTCTAAATTATTTAAAATTCTAACTAGCTCTTGTACGGTTCTAGCCGGAACAATTATTTTGTTTTCCTCCTTTGGCCCTGTTGTTTTTATTTTAATACTTTTTTCAGCCAACCGATAACTATCCGTAGCCGCCAAATTTAAGCTTTCTGAAAAAAAGGAAAAACAAACCCCTCCAAGTTCAACCCGATTTTCGTTTGATGCAACCGCAAAAACAACACTGGAAAGAGCTTCTTTTAATTCTTTAATCGAACAAGAATAGCAATCCTCTCTAGGAATACTGGGAATAAGCGGAAACTCTTTTGCGGACTCTCCCCGTATACTGGTCTTATAATTTCCACATTCAACAAAAACCCCCTCATCTTTTTGTTCTATCCTCACTTTCTCTCCGGGTTGCAAAAGATTAACATATTCTGAAATTAGTTTTGAATCTACCGTAAATTCTCCCTCCTTATCAATTTTCCCTCTTAATTTATAAGTTATTCCGATTTCCAGGTTAGTGCTAACAAATTCTATGTTTCCATTTTCCGCCCGAATTAAAATATTATTTAAAATCGGCAAATTAACATTTTTTGTTGTTATATGTCCAATAATATTTAATCCCTTTTTTAAGTTTTCTTGTAAACCGACAAAAAGCATAGATGTATATATTATTATATTATTTAATATATTAAATTAATAATAGTAATAAGGCGGTGGATAAGATTTAGTTTTGTTTGATTTGGTTGTTTTTGTTGGGAATTGTTCTTATTTTTTTGTTGATAACCTTATTAAATTTTTGTTAATTTTTTTTGTCGGCCGGTGGATTGTTTGGGGTTATTAAAAGTTATTAACAAAACAGAAATTTTTATTATCATGAATTTCACAACTTATTAACAAAGTAATCCACAGAAAACTAATGACAAAATTAATATGATGTGGCGAAAAGTTGGCGGATAGAGGCAATCTCTTGTTTTAATTTTTCATTTTCAAGCTCGTTTATTTCATGTAGAACTTTATTATATGAATGCATTGCCGTGGTGTGATCTCTCCCCCCGAGCTCCGCCCCAATTGTAGGATAAGATGAGCCCAATTCTTCCCTGATTAAAAAAATCGAGATTTGTCTAGGACCAACAAGCTCTTTTTTTCGTCCGCCGCCGACCAAATCTTTATATGTTAAGTTATAAAAGCGAGCGGTCGCTTCAATAATTTCTTTGGGGGTTAAAGATTTTGTTTGAATATTGGAAATGTAATCATTTAAAACCTCGCGAACGGTTTTAATGGAGGGGGAAATACCCTTGAATTGGTGAGAGGCGATTACTTTTGTTAAAGCGCCTTCTAATTCTCTGATATTATTTTGAACATGTTCGGCAATATAAGTTAAAATTTCTTTTTCCAGGGGAAAATTTTTTTCAAGCGACTTCTTTTCTAAAATCGCTATTTTAGTTTCTATATCAGGGCGACCGATATCGGCAACCATGCCGGCTTCAAAACGAGAAATAAGGCGCCCTTCAATTGCCGGTAAAGATTTTGGCGGACGATCAGACGTCAAAACTATTTGTTTGTCATTTTGTTGGAGTTCATTAAAGGTGTGAAAAAATTCTTCTTGTGTTCCATCTTTTCCTCCCATAAATTGAACATCGTCAACTAAAAGCAAATCAACATTCCGATATAAATTTTTAAATTCTTTTGCCTTCCCGGTTTTGACGGCTTGAATATAGTTGTTGGTGAATTTTTCGCTCGTCGTGTATAAAATTTTATCGGTTTTTTTGGCAACCATTGCTCCAATAGCTTGCAATAAATGAGTTTTCCCTAGTCCGACTCCGCCATAAATAAAAAGAGGGTTATATGATTTTCCGGGATTTTCCGCAACGGCTAGGCAAGCAGCATGCGCGAGCTCATTTCCTCGGCCTACGATAAAAGTTTCAAAAACATAGCGAGGATTTAATCCATATTGATTCGTTTTTAAGTTATTTTCAGAAACTTTTTCTAGCACCGGAGCCGTAGTTTTTGTTTTTTCTGAAAAATTTTCTTCTATTGTTGCGGTCTTTTTTTCTGAAAAATTTCCATCCGCTTTTTTTAATTCTATTTTATAAATTATTTCTTCAATTGGATTTTTTGTAACATTTTCCAGGGCGCTGATAATGCTTTTATGATATTTTTCTTCTAGCCATTTTTTAACAAAAGCATTTGGAACGCAAATAATTGCTCGTCCATTTTCAAAAGAGGAGACAAAGGTGTCTTTAAACCAAGTTATAAAATTAGCACGAGATAAATTTACTTCTATTTCCCCTAAAACAGATTGCCAGATTTGTTCGTTAGTCATAGGCGAGGATTAATTCTATCCCTTTATTAAGGGAAATAATAAAATTTTCTAATAAGCTTATTATATTAAAAAAGTAGTTTTTCCACAAGGAGAGAAATTGTTTAAAATATGTTAATAATAAGGGGATAACTTTTTATTTTTAGTTTTTTATAGATTGACTTGGGCAAATAAAGGTGTTATCTTATAAGGGCAATTAGATGTAATTAATTAAAGATGATTCAATATGCCGAAGAGAACTTATCAGCCGAATAAACGGAAAGCCAAGAAAGAACACGGATTTTTAAAGAGAATGGCCACAAAAGACGGAAGAAATGTTTTAAAGCGCCGTCGTCAAAAAGGCCGTAAAAAGCTAAGCAAATAGCTAGTTTTTTGTTTCATGTTAAAAAAAATCAACAGGATTAATCGAGATAAGGAGTTCGATCGAGTTTTTAAAATGGGAAAATCGAATTATTCGAAGTTTTTGGGGGTTAAAATGGTTAAAAATGAACTTGGCACTAATCGTCTCGGTATTCTTGTTAGTACTAAGGTTAGCAAAAAAGCGGTTATTCGCAATAAAATAAAAAGGCAAATCCGAGAAATTTTTTATCAAGAAACCTCAAAAATGCTCGTTGGTTACGATTTTGTTATTGTTGTTTTTTCTGAAATATTAGAAAAAAATTTTGAAGAATTATCTACTATTTTAAAAAAATCTTTTGACGGCTTAGGCGTTTATAATAAAAAAAACAACAACAAGTAGTTTATGTCTAATTTGTTTCAATATTTTCCTCGAAATATCGTTATTTTTTTTATTAAGATTTATCAAAAAACCTTGTCTTTTGACCATGGGCCGCTGAAAACTTTTTATCCTCATGGTTTTTGTCGTTTTTATCCGACTTGTTCGGAATATGGAATTCAGGCAATTCAAAAATATGGAGTAATAAAAGGTGGACTTATGACCAGTTGGCGTATTTTGCGCTGTAATCCTTGGAATAAGGGAGGAAATGATCCGGTGAAATAAATTTATAAAAGCTACATTTAATTTTTAAACACAATATTATGGCAGAGTTATTTACTTCTATTTTTTATCAACCAATTCTTAATTTATTGGTTGTTTTATATAATACCGTTTCTTTTAATGATTTAGGCGTCGCTATCATTTTGCTAACGGTTATAATTAAATTAGTTTTTTGGCCCCTTGGAAAATCTTCAATAAAATCCCAAAAAGCCCTTCAAGACCTTCAACCCAAGTTGGATGAGATAAAGAAAAAATATGCCGATGATAAGGTTGGTCTTAGTCAGGCGACCATGGCTCTTTATAAAGACAATAAAGTAAATCCATTTTCTTCTTGTTTGCCGCTTTTAATACAATTACCATTTCTTTGGGCTGTTTATAGGGTTTTTCGGGATGGTGTAAATAATAAGTTAGATTTAGTATATTCTTTTGTTTATAAGCCGGAAACAATGAATGTATTGTCTTTAGGTTTTTTGGATTTATCAAAAAGAAATATTGTTTTAGCGGTTTTGGCGGGAGCTGCTCAGTTTTGGCAAGCCAAGATGTTAATGTCTAAGAAGCCGGCTATAAATACCGCCGGATCGAAAGATGAGAGCATGGCAGCTATAATGAATAAGCAGATGTTGTATTTTATGCCCGCTATTACCATTTTTATTGGTATTTCTCTTCCCGGAGGGCTAACGTTGTATTGGTTTGTAATGACTTTGTTTACCGTCTTGCAACAAATGATTACTTTTCGCAAAAAAGAAAACGATAGCGGACAAACAGGAGGGGTTGTTGAAGGCGAAATTATTAAATAAAATAAAACTAAAATAGCAGAATAAAAAAACGGCCAATCAGGTCGTTTTTAATTTAATTTAATTTAATTTATTCTTGAATAATTGGTGTCGAAGAAGCAGTATCCAAATCAATTTCAGGGGTTGTTGTTGCAGTTTTTCCGATTAAACAAACAGCTTGCCAAGGTACATAATGAGAATTAAATCTTATTTCCTGGATTGGCGTTGTTGTTGCTCCTTCCGGATAAATCACGGTGTAATCAAAATAAGCATCGGCGCCGTTGTGAGAGCTTTCGGTGCATTTTTTTTCTCCCGGAGACAAATCTTCAGTTTCAATTATTTTTGTCGGTGCCGGTTTTACGATATTATAGATTACCGGAGGAGTTATTGTAACTGTTCTTCCGTCTTTTTTCCCCCAAAAATCAAAATAAATATCATTTCCTTCTATTCTCGCTTGAATTAAAATATAATTTCCGGTGTCGTTTACAAAACGAAAATCTGGTGCGGGGTCATAAATAGTCGCGTCTGTCCCGGCCGGCTCATAATAAGAGACTCGGTATGAATGGTTTCTCCTTTGAGTTATGGGTAGACCCGCCGCCAAAGCTGTTCTGAAAACAGTTGTACCGATTTGGCAAAGGCCACCGCCAAATTCGGGAATGGTTTTATTGTCTTTTATAACTAATTCCGTCTTGTATCCGGTTTCACCATTTATTTCTCCAAGTGCTTTCAATAAAGAAAATTCCTCATCAGGTTTTATTAGGAGCCCGTGTAGAGAAGCTGCTCCGGTATTGATGTTGTGGCGGCGATTGGCCGATGATCCGGCAAAATTGGAATGTCCGGTTCCGATAATTTCTTTTATTTTAAAGTTATTTTCAGAGGATGTTTCTTCGGCAAGGATTTTTTCGGTTATTATTTCCAAGTCCATATTACCTTCAAGAATGCCCGTGATTATTTTTGAAACCATTTCGTCCATATTTATTTTTCGACCATCTTTTCCGGCCTGCCAATTTGTGGCTCGTCCATCCTTTATTTCTAGCCGTGGAGAAATAATTTCTTGATCAATTTGAGGAGAAACAACAGTTGTTAAATAATCTTTTATTTTTTCTTCATCAAAAGAAATGGTCGTTTTGGCGTTGTTTTTTTTGGCGCCAATCCAGGAAATAATTTTTTGAGAATCTATTTCCCAGTGTTTTTTTGAAGTATTGCTTGAATCTTGTTCAGTGAAATTCAGTGTCATGGATCCTTTTTCCGAAATCTTTTGTGCTTCGTCAAAGACTTTTTCTAAATCAAAAGATTTAATAGTAGGATATTCGGAGCGAGTTTCAATAATAATTTCTTTGTTTTGCAAAAGCTCTAAATTTTTTTGGATTTTGTTTAAAACATCTTCATAGAATATTTCTTTGCCAATTTTTTCAGGGACGATTATCAGTTCGGCTTTTTTTTGATTATTGGTTTTTATGGAAAAATAAGCATTTGAGGCCGGCATGTTAAAATCTTGAAAATTGTCGGCGAGAAAAGATTTAATTTTGTCTTCTTCTATAGTATAAAAGGCCTGTAATG
>Ga0265294_10010281_pt1 | contig 10665 bp, 9 predicted proteins | sample MunlanPumphouse3_FD_192504 | JGI IMG/M metagenome (GOLD analysis project Ga0265294, IMG submission 192504) | Groundwater microbial communities from a municipal landfill in Southern Ontario, Canada - Pumphouse #3 | ecosystem: Environmental > Aquatic > Deep subsurface > Groundwater | place...
CAGAGGGGGCAAAGCCATGGCGGTCGTTGACCGAATCTGTATCGGGGCGGAATCCCGGCCCCTGTTGTCCGGGAACAGATCCTTTGGCGAGGGGGTGGCAACGTTGATCGACCAGGCCATGGCCGGCAATGATCGAATGGCTGGGCAGCCGCCATGGGTTATCACCGATCAAAACGGTGAATCATATCGGGCCGTTGAGTGGGGGAATGCCTTGGTTCGTTTAGTAAAAGAACGACCCGAAATGGGTGATGCGGTACTCACTTATCCGGCCATGAGTTTCGGAGATACCGGCGCCGCGACAGGTGCCGTTTCGGCCTGTATGGTAGCTAAAGCTTTTGAACGTGGCTATGCCGCTACAGCAAATGCCGTTATTCTCTCGTCGGCGTTAGGTGCAGCCCGTAGTCTTTTGGTTTTATCGTGTCAATAAGACCAACAGAAGACGAGGAGCGACTATGAGTGATGAGCCTGAAATTATAATAGGAAAAGACGATCAAGACGATCCTGAAAATAATCATAGTGCGGGAATCAAGGTTAGTAAATTTTGTGCATTACGCATGGAAATATGTCCATGTGAGAACCATTACAAAAATGTAATAAAGGGCGAAGAGCCACAAGAAGGAAGTAGCTTTAAGTTCCCAAGGAAAGTAACAGTTGAACAGGTCTCTTCAGCAATATGGTCAAGTCAAAATGCTCACCATATTATTTGCGTTGCTTCGTTAACAAAAATATTAGCAAAAGACAAAAAAATACAAAAAATTATAAAAAATACAGTTTACTGTGTAAATGAAGAGAGCAACATGATTGCTCTACCGCTGTTCGCTCATACCATATACTGGTACCGTAAAAGAGGAAATAAGATAGAACCGCCGTTTTCAAATCTACCAAATCATGATTTTGATCATAACCTTTATATAGATGAGTTAGAGGACGATTTGAAGGGTATTAACGGAGAGATTAAAGACGCTGGTTGTAATAATTATAAGCCTGAAACTTTGGCCGATACGCTAAAAGATCTTTCAGATAAATATAGGCAAAAACTTAACGATAGGGGGAGAAGACTCGGTGGGACCCACAAGGCATGGGGTGATGCGAAAGCTCAAGAAAGTTCTTATAAACAGTGGTATCGCCCATTCTCAATGGCCTCCCTAGAAGCCATGTTAGGAAAATCCTTCCCTCACAGGGGCTTCCAAGAAGAAGTGAATAAGAAATTGGACAGTATTAAAGAGGCTATCTTGCTTCTGTGAGAACGCCCCCCCGTTTTTTGATTTTTCCCTTCTTCAAGGGGGGGATGGCGTTGATGGATTGAAAAACCGGTTCACTACGAGCCCTTGTAGCCCCCGATCTTTGACGGAGGAAGTCCATCGTCCCGTAGCCGATTCCGGGGTGCGCCCGGTCGTGAGCACGCTTAACCCGTGGCTTTTGCTGTGGTAGTGGGATAAACGATCGATCTATCCGTATAGGCAGGAGCTGATAAAGTTTGTCAAACCTCTCGAAGTACAGCACCCTGTGACAGCTAAAGCGTAGTCGCAATAGCCGACCGGTCTCGATCAGCCGTGCTGCCAGACAAATCAGTTCTTGGATGACGGTCTCGAACCATTGCCGTTTGACCTCATGCTACACCGGGGTCTGATCACCGAGCAGTTCCCGGTGTTCGAGAAACCGCAGGTTATTATAGGCCAATGCGGCACAACTCATCACCAGGCTGTTTACCTCGAACTTGCTCGAAGGCAGACTTTCCAGATCTATATCGGTTTTGAGTTCGCGATGAAACAGCTCGCTGGTGCCATAGCTCTAATAGAGGGAGAGAGTGTTATCAGCTGGGGGTTTCAGGGATGTCCACCAGACGATATTGACTGTAACCCTACAGGCTCAGGGCTATTTTTCTGCCGAAATATACCACAAGTCCCATAAGTCGTATTCTCAAAAACCCGGCGGGGAAATATTATGAATTAAGATAAGGAGGAAAGATGAAATCTGACTATGTCATATGGAAAGCGAGAAGAATTGCTGATTCATATTTGTTGGATATGTTGGTAGGCGTTGAGAACGACTATAAACTTAAATCGGGGATTTCCTTTTTATCAACCTTCCCTTCATCGGCGTTCTATACAGTAAACCCAGATTATCCTTACAATACATTACTTGTCGACAATCTCCCAAATACCGACAGATTAATTGTTGCATCTGATCGACTTAAAGGTTTTTTAGAGCAACATATTAGGGCCAAGGTAGAATATTTACCCATTTCTATCCATAATCATAAAAACAGACCTATAAGAGAGATATATTTTATCATAAATCCTCTTGATCCCATAGACGGTCTTGATATTGAGAAATGTAGTGTAACCTGGTCAAAAATTGTTAAAGACAAGATTAGAGATATAAAACGAATAGTGCTGTTAGAAGAAAAAATAGATAAGGAACGGCAATTGTTTCGACTTGCACGCTATGACAAAATTGTTCTTATTAAAAAGGAGTTGGCACGTAAAATTGACGAAGCGGGATTTACTGGAATCCAATGGGTTGAGCTAGACAAGTATCCAGAAGATTAAAACATTGGAAGACTGCTTGACAAACATGAAAGTTACTAATCATGGAACTAGGTGAACAAATTGGTTGTTTGGCCACAGATATTGCCTTCTGGATGATTTGGTTGACTGATCCTGAATGCCCTGTTAATGAGATGGGGGGGCTTAGCCTCGAAGTCTCAGAAAAACTTAGAACAGCTGCCATTATTCTGCTTATTTCTCACTCAAGTAGTGATGGATTTTATCATAACCTAATCCGAAGTGGTCGAGCCCGTCTTACCTATCTTGAGCGACTGAAAAAAGAAAATATCGCTGATGATCATCATCAAGTATCAGGGCGATACGATGCCTTGCTGGATGTCATCGCTGCCGATGATTTCGAATCGGCTCGTCGGATAGCGGAACTTTCACCACACACATGGATGAAAGGTCATGAGTATGAAGATGATTATTGTTATGCTCAGATCCTTCACCGGTTGGTTCAGGAACCACCGCCAATAGATCAATTTCAGCCTTTGTTGACGCAGTTTGAAACTTATCTTGATGGTGAACCGAACACCCGCTTTGAGGTATGTAAAACCTTGGTAAATAGGGACCAGGCGGCTTTTGATGAAGCCTTTAATGCGCTTATTGAGGAACAGGAAACAAGCATCCAGGCGAACCGGGAACGCGGTCAAAGGGAAACCCCGGCAGTCATTGCAAATCGACAGGTTTTTGTTGAAGGTCTGGCAATTTTGCGCTTGGCGGAAAAACAAGGATTAAAAACCGAGTCGGAATACCGATATTGTCCATCTTTGGCCAAGGTTCCTATGGTACTTCCCTTCCCCGGTGAGTAAAGCAGGGTCGAATGAGCCATCCCGAAATTGACAACCAAACTCCTTTTGCTTTTGAGCCTTTATTCCTTGCCGACGAAGAAGCTCGGCCATTGCTCGTTTTGGTAATCAAGGCAACTTTTACTATCCATGACAAGGGGCCTCTGACGATTGCAGAAGAACAAGTGCCGGTAAATTTGACGGGGGAGCTTTGGGGGGAGCCGGATAAATCGAGTTACAAATATGAGCCTGAGAGTGCCTTTATAAAACCTGCTACCGATGTGGCGCTAATCGGGTCTGCCTATGCACCGGCTGTAGGCGCAACTGATGTCAATGTGGTTATTCGTGTCGGGCCGATTGAAAAAGTAGTGCGAATTATTGGTGATCGCTACTGGATTAAGGCGTTGGGCGTGATCTCAATGACAAAAGCTATGGAGTTCGAACGTATCCCCTTAATCTATGAGCGGGTCTTCGGCGGCTGGAACCGCTCCAACCCGGACCCGGAAAAGCATACTTTTGAGCCAAGGAACCCCGTTGGTACAGGCTTTATGTCTTCTAGTGGCTCATTTAAAGATGCTGTTCGGCTTCCGAATCTGGAGGATCCTAAATTTCTTATAAAAAACAATTTTGATATTCCACCACCGGCAGGTGTTGGCTTTATTTCTCCACATTGGCAGCCTCGTGCGTCTTATGCAGGTACCTACGATAGTGTGTGGCAAAAACAGAGAATGCCTTTACTTCCCAAAGACTTCAACCGGCGGTTCTTTAATGCTGCATCTCCTGGACTTACAGCCCCTGGATTTCTCAGTGGGAACGAATCAGTCATACTGACAAATGTTACGAAGAACGGCAGGCTGTCCTTTAATCTTCCCGGAGTATGCCCCCCTGATTGCCGAGTTCAGCTTCGTGGCCGTAATGATTACAAGTTAAAAACACAACTTGATACTGTAATTATTAATACTGATGAAAATTTACTGTTTTTGTTATGGCGAAGTAACATAACCTTGAGAACTGGGCCACAGGATGTTGTGACCATCGAAATATTGGCCTAAGACGTGTCGTTTGACACTTTTAACTGTTGGTGAAGATAATGGCCACATCCATAAAAAATTTTCTTGTCGAGCTTTACCATGAATACCTAGAGGAGGCATCATTCCTTTACGAACAACGTCTATGCCTGTTTCATAATCCCGAGATCACATGGCTGGATATCGAGGATTTTGGAAACCGTTTTGAGTCCCATATTGATGGATTGGTGGTTGGAGAAGAATTAGCGCTTGAGATTTGCAAGCAGCAGACAAATGAAGGTGACATTGGTGAACTTCACGCTGCTGTAAGGGTATTTTGTCGTCAAAATCGAAAAGAGATCCTATTCGAGTTATTGGATAATCTTGATCCTGATGATAATGAAAAGATAGATGCTGTCAGCAATGCATTGAAAGATGAACTTCCGGCAGATTGGCAAAATGCTATTATAGACAAACTGGCTTCCGGTGAAGAAAAACTTATTCAGATTATTTCTACATTAATTGGATATCGTCGTTTACCTGCCAGTAAAGAGCTATTACAGCTACTGCATCTAAAAAAAACAGCAACAAATCCAGCTGTTATTTGGGCGCTTGGTCGATTGAGAGAAAAAGATGCCACTGATTTACTGCTGCAAAACCTGACTGTTAATCAAGATGAATTATGCTCAAGTTCAGCACTGACTCTTTTAAGAATTGGGGAATATCAAGTTATTTCCCAATGTCTCAAATATGCTGATAGCAGAAATTGGCCTTATATACCTCTTTCACTTGGTGGAGGCCATTCAGTTTTGTCAACGTTAATGACTATCGGATCGGCAAACTATTCAGGATCGGACTCTCTTATAGCATTGGGGCTTTTAGGGGACATTGCGACAGTTGATTTGCTTCTATCTAAACTGTTTGTAAAAGAATCTGTCGAAACCGCTGCGCTTGCTCTGAATCTCATCACCGGTGCTGAGTTGTACAAAGATGAATTTATACCAGAAGAATTCGATGAAGAAGATTTGTCGGAAGAAGAACTTAAGATGTTCAGACAAGGTGAAGTCCCTAAAAAGATCGACGGGACTCTTTATGGTGAGACAGTTAATAGATTGTCACAAAATCCAGATGAATGGCAGAAATGGTGGGCTAATAATAGATCTCGATTCATTCCAGGAGTCCGATATCGTAATGGGAAGCCTTATTCCCCTGCTTGTCTGCTGGAAAATTTGCAGCATGATCGAACCCCGCACAAAATCCGGCAATTGGCATATGAGGAGTTGGTAATTCGTTACGACGTGGATTTCCCCTTTGAAGCGGATATGTTTGTTGCCCAGCAAAAGCGGGTGCTAAAAGCTATTTCTCAATGGGTCGGATCTAACTCAAGCCGATTTAAAGAGGGGGCCTGGTATTTTGCAGGACGACTGATTGCCGATTGAAAAGAGATGCACATTTAAATCATATCCAACGTCAACACTCTCTTTTTCGCTATCTCGATCATTTTTCTAGTAGTTTCCTTCCTTGACTGTCTGAAATATTGGAACATAATAACCATAGCCCGAAAGAGTTGGCTGAGGATGGCCCCTATCTTCGCTGCAATATTGGATTGAGCTTTACGTTCTACAAACTTATGAAAAAATGAACATCCATTGTCATCACGTTCACGTGTAATCAGAGGTTCCGCCATGCCATATACTCAAGACGAAAAACTTATTTCTATAAAGACCCCGCTTGGCAAGGACGTCCTGCTCCTCACCGGTATCAAGGGAACCGAAGAGATCTCCCGTCTGTTCGGTTTCGAGCTTGCCATGATCTCGGAGAAACATGATATATCCTTTGATGCAATAGTCGGGAAGAACGTAACGGTTTCCGTTGTGCTGGCCGACGGAAGCTCCCGCTATTTCAACGGCATCGTATCCAGCTTCTCACAGGGGCGGGGTGGTGGTGAAAAAGGAGGCGCCCCGCAGTTTTCATTCTATCGGGCCACTCTGGTACCGTGGTTCTGGCTCCTGACACAAACCTCAGACATGCGGATCTTCCAGAACAAATCAGCCCCAGATATCATCGACAAGGTGTTCAAGGATCAGGGATTCAAGGATTACCGCCTCAAACTCCAGGGGAGCTATGCCAAACGCGACTACTGCGTTCAGTACCGGGAAACCGATTTTAACTTTGTCTCGCGCCTTATGGAGGAAGAGGGGATCCATTACTTCTTCGAGCACGAAGACGGCAAGCACATTATGGTGATCGGTGACGCACCCTCGGGTCACAAGCCGTGCCTTGGGCAAAAATCAGCATCCTACCACCTGAGCGGTGAGGGGTTGCTGGAGGAGGACATCATCACCTCCCTGGAGATGAGCAAGCAGATCCGGGTCGGCAAATACTCTCTCAGCGACTACAATTTCGAGATACCCAACACCGATCTGACTACGGTGGTGCCGAGCAATACCAAGCTGGGTCCAGGCGAGCGGGAGATCTACGATTACCCCGGTCTCTACGGCAAGAAGTCCGATGGCGACCGGCTGGCGAAGATCCGTATGGAAGAGGAGGAGGCTCAGATAACGAAGATCCTCGGCGGCAGCAGTTGCCGGGCATTCACCAGCGGCTACAAGTTCACGCTCACGGATCACTTCCGCCGTGACCTGAACAACAAGGATTACCTGCTGGTTTCCGTGACCCACGAAGCTGTGGATGGGTACAGCGCAGATGTGGAACCTACCTACCGCAACAGCTTCGAGTGCATCCCACATGACGTGCCCTTCCGACCGCTCCGTATCACCCCCAAGCCGTTTGTAAAAGGGGCTCAGACCGCTATCGTAGTTGGCCCTTCGGGCGAAGAGATCTACCCTGACAAGCATGGCCGGGTAAAGGTACAGTTCCACTGGGACCGGGAAGGAAAAAATGACGACAAGAGTTCTTGCTGGATACGGGTCAGCCAGGCCTGGGCTGGTGGCGGCTGGGGGGCTATGAGCATCCCGCGCATCAAGCAGGAGGTCATTGTCGATTTTCTCGAAGGAGACCCCGACCGGCCGATTATCACCGGACGGGTTTACCACGGTGCGAATCCACCACCTTATGCGCTGCCGGGAGATAAAACCAAGAGTACCATCAAGTCCGATTCCTCCATGGGTGGCGGCGGTTTTAATGAGATCCGATTCGAGGACAAAAAGGGGAGTGAGGAAATCTTCCTGCACGGCCAAAAAGACTGGACTATTGCCATCCTGAACGACAAGAACCAGACGGTCGGGCATGACGAGACGCTGGCGGTTACGAACAATCGCACCAAGGATGTGGGGGTTGACCAGAGCGAAACCATCGGCTCAAACAAGAAGATCAAGGTTGGGGCCAATCATACCGAGTCAATAGGCGCAAATAAGGACCTCAAGGTGGGTGCAAACCACACTGAAGCCATCGGCGCAAACATGTCAATTACCGTGGGCTCCAACAAAACTGAGACCGTAACCATCAATACCGCTGAAACTATTGGCGTGGCAAAGGAGCTAACCATCGGCGGGCTCTACCAGGTAAGCGTTGGCGCAGCCATGAACGAGACCATCGGGGCTGCCAAGGCCGAGGAGATCGGGGCGGCCAAGTCGGTAAATGTCGGCGCCAGCAGCAGTGAAAACATAGGTGTGAACAAATCTGTAAACGCCGGAAGCAATATTTCAGCAAGCGCTGGGAGCAATGTTTCAACAAGCGCCGGAAGCAATATTTCGGAAAAGGCTGGGGAAAGTTTTGCTGTTGACGCAGGCAAGGATGTGCTGGCAAATGCCGGCAAAAAGATGATGCTGGCTTCTGGAGATGATTTTGGAATTTCCGGCGGAAAAAAGGGAAGTATCGAAATAGCCGATGAACTTACCATCAAGTGTGGCGATGCTACGATTACAATGAATAGCAAGGGAGATATCATCATTGACGGGAAAAACATCAGCATCAATGGTTCGGGCAATCTCGTCATGAAGGCAAGCAAGATATCGGGGAATTAATATGGAAAAATCAGCAGTGCGTCATCTGTTTTCCGCCGAAGCCTCGGCGTCTTTTGAAGGAATACGTGTCGGCAAAATCGTTCGGATAAATGAAGAAGGGAAGGTTCTTGTCACCTTCGCAGGTTCCTTGGATTCGGAAATCGAGGCGCGGGCTACCCGCACTTTAATGCAGAGTCTTCGAACGTCGGATCCGGTGCACCGCGAGGTGCTTCTTGTGTTTGAAAACAACAACCTTGGCCTGCCGATAATAATTGACACGATGCATTCGCTGCTTGATGATGTCGCGGAGGCAACGGCTGTTGCTCTTGAGGCGGAGAAGCCTGAGGATGTGCTGATTGACGGCAAGCGGATAACCTTTGACGCTCAGGAAGAGATTGAGTTGCGTTGCGGGAAATCGAGCATAACCCTCACGAAAGCCGGGAAGGTTTTAATTCGCGGGGCATATCTTCTGAGCCGTTCGTCCGGCACGAATCGTATCAAGGGTGGTTCAGTGCAGATTAATTGAGGGCGCGCTGTTTCATGTTGTTGGAATTTTTTATTGGAGGGCCGGAGTAACCAGTCATGGGAGTTACCGTATTCGCTGAAAACATGGGTTTGTTTCACAAAGGGAGCGACGGAAAGGGAATTGCCCCTGGCGACGTTTGCCTGAGTCCGCCGCCGCCTCCAACCGGTCCTGTGCCGGTTCCCTATGTGAATTCGCTCAGCGCTGCGGACTTGGCCGATGGAAGCAAAACAGTCAAGATCGACGGCGAGCCGACCGCGCTGGAAGACAGCTCCAATATCTCCACCAGCACCGGGGATGAAGGGGGCACCCAAGGCGGCAACGTTATCACGCATAAGACCAAAGGTAAGGGATACTTCAAGCTCTGGTCTTTTACGGTACAGATTGAAGGCAAGGGCGTGGATCGGAACGGCGATCCGATGGCCCAAAATTGTGCTTCAATGCCTCCAGGCGCTGTCAATACGGCTGCACTAACTAAATTCCAGGCTCTTGCCAAAGCAAAAGGCCCATGCAAAAAAGCTAATCCTCCTAACGGCGGAACCAACAAGAAACAGAAAAAGAAAGTAAAAGGTGGCCCTTGCTGGCAGTGCAAAAGGGTGACCTCAGGCCGTAAGAACAGGTCCAAATTCACTCCGGACCATCAACCGCCCCAAGTCCGCGCCTGGTATATGGGTGGATGTCACGCAACCAAAGCGGAATGGAAGGCATGGGTGAAAGACGAGAAATCAGTGAAGCCTCATTGCAAGGGATGCTCTGATGCGCAAGGCGGGAAACTGTCAAATGCTACAATCAAAGATCTTCTTAATATGACGAAAAAATTCTAACGACTTGTTCATATTTGGGCCACTGATTTTATTGAAGAATTGAGAGGAATACCGGGTATGTCACGCTACGACGATTTGATGAAAAAATACCTGGCCGAGTTACGTGAGGCCAGAGAAAAGGCGCTCAAATGGTGGGACGCGCTGGTGGCCAGGGAAACCGCCTTGACGGGAGACCGTACACAAGCCCTGCAAGCGTTGAAGATGCGTTGGATGGTTGGTCCGGTCTCTCATCCATATGTAATTGCAGTTTATCGTAAATATTTTCTTAAAATCATCGAGATTAATGAGAGTTTGGATGAAGAAATAATTACTGATGAGATTGAACCTGAAACCGAAGCGGCCTGGGGAGTGGAAGAGGATGAAGAAGATGAGGAGGGAACAATCGAACCGGAATATCTGTTGCGTCACGACCTGAACTGCTATGACGAAGAATTGTATGAATTTATGCAACCGCTTGTTTTTTCCACGATCGGTCTTGATTCGGACGAAAATTACGTGTGAGTTTGAGGAACTTCATGAATGAACTGATTTTACATCATGTTTCAGAAGGGTTGTCAAGACTGCTCAGTCTGCCGCGCGATCTGGACGAAGCCTGGACACGGCCAAACTTGCCGATTCGTCTATCAGAAGCATCCGAGGCGCATCGCAGGCTGTTTAAGGAGTATGAAAAGGAACTGGATGAAAATATCAAGATCGCACTGGAGTGGTGGGAAGGGCGGCTCAACGTCAAACAATCTGTTAATAAGCTGGACCGCAAAGAAGCGCTCCATGCAATGTACTCTGAAACTATTGCCGGGCCAGCCTCACGTGAAATTATCTGGGTTGTCAGAAAATACTGGCTTGAATGCGAAAAGCTAAATACGTCATTACCAAAGACCCAATGGGTTCCGCCCGAGGTTTTTCTTCTTACCTGGCTTATGGACGGTAAGCACGAACAGGCTTTGGAGGTCTTGAGCGGCATGATTTATTGGCCTATCGGGCTTGACAATAATGGGAGCTGGGTCTG
>Ga0265294_10010282_pt1 | contig 10664 bp, 4 predicted proteins | sample MunlanPumphouse3_FD_192504 | JGI IMG/M metagenome (GOLD analysis project Ga0265294, IMG submission 192504) | Groundwater microbial communities from a municipal landfill in Southern Ontario, Canada - Pumphouse #3 | ecosystem: Environmental > Aquatic > Deep subsurface > Groundwater | place...
AATAGAAGTTGGACATGATTCCAGAGCAAATATTGGATCTGTTGTTACAAAATCAATTCCCGATTATCTTAGTTACTCTGGTAATTTTGCAATAGAACATAACTTATTCATTCGCTATATGAAAAAAATCGTAAAGGAGAGTCAATCATGATTGGAATAATTGGTGCCGGACTAATGGGGAAATCTATCGCTCTTGAACTTGCATATCAAGGACATGAAGTTAAGATTATGTCTGCAGATCGTCATTTGAATGATGAAGAGTTAAAATTAGAGTTTGGTAAAACTATTGCACGTATGAAAGTTGAAAATGAGGAAGAAATATATGGAAAAGTTAATATTGCGCATAAATATGAAGATTTTTCATCATGTGATATCATCATTGAAGCTCTAAAAGAAGATATTGTAACAAAAAGAGTTCATATTGCAGAACTTGTTCAGGTTGTCAAAAATTCATGTATATTTTGCTCTAATACATCGTCATTATCTATCGCTGAAATTTATCATGATCTTGTCAATTATGAGCGTGTAATGGGTGTTCATTTCTTTAATCCGCCATATATAATGAAGCTAGTTGAACTTTCAACATTAGATGAAACGACCCAAGATACTATCGACTCAGTAGTTAATTTTGTAAAATCAATAAACAAAGAATCAGTATTTGTAAAAAACACTTCTGGTTTTGTTGTTAATAGGTTACTCATTCCATTTATTAACGAAGCAGCACATCTTCTAGATAAAAAAATTGCTACAATGGAAGATATTGATAAAGCAATGATGCTTGGAGCCAATCACCCTATTGGACCATTCAAACTTGCTGATTTAATAGGTATTGATGTTATTTTAGCGATATTAAATACTTTCAATGAAAATGGTGCTAATCTTGAAGTATCGTCTGTATTTCAAAAAATGATTAATGACAAAAGATTAGGAAGAAAAACAAATATTGGTTTTTATGATTACACAAAAAAGAGGTAATGTTAATGGAATTCAGAGACTTAAAAAGACAATATCAATTGTTAGAAACTGATATTAATAAAGCAATTGCTAGTGTGCTGGCAAATGCTGATTTTATAAGCGGGAATCAAGTTGAAATTTTAGAAAAGCGTCTTTCTGATTATGTTGGAGTTAAACACTGTATATCTTGTGCGAACGGAACTGATGCTTTATCGATGGTATTAAGAGCATGGGGTGTTGGACAAGGAGATGCTGTTTTTGTTCCTGATTTTACATTTTTCGCAACTGCTGAAGTTGTATCTTTTGTTGGAGCTACTCCAATTTTTGTAGATGTAGATGAGAGAACATTCAACATAGATCCGTATAAACTTGAGTTGAAAATCGTTGAAACTATAAAAAATGGAAACTTGAATCCTAAAGTCATTATTCCTGTTGATCTATTTGGATTATTAGCAGACTACAGTGCAATTGAAATAATTGCTAAAAAATATAAGCTACTAATATTAGAAGATGGAGCACAAGGTTTTGGCGCTGAACAAAATGGAAAAAGAGCATGTAGTTTTGGACAAGCAGCAACCACATCATTTTTTCCCGCAAAGCCACTTGGTTGTTATGGAGACGGTGGAGCAATTTTTACAAATGATGATGCTTTAGCAGCAACGCTTGAATCACTAAGAGTGCATGGTAAGGGCGCAGACAAATATGACAATATCCAAATAGGTGTAAATTCTAGATTGGATACTATACAAGCAGCTATTCTCAATGTTAAATTTGATGAGTTCATTAAAAATGAATTGACAGCAGTCAACAATGTTTACGTTAAGTATAATATCCATTTATCAAATGTCATTGAAGTTCCATATATACCAGAAGGAAATACATCTAGTTTTGCACAATATACAGTAAAACTGAAGAATAAGGATCAAAGAGACGGCTTGAAGCAATATTTATTAAATAATGGAATACCTTCTATGGTATATTATACGAAACCATTGCATAAGCAAACCGCATTTTCAAATTTAAATATTAGCGACAAAGATTATAGTGTTGCTAACAAATTGTGTAATACTGCACTATCATTACCAATGCATCCATATTTGACGGATGAAGACATCGACTTTGTGACATCACATATTAAAAAATTCTTGAGTATTGATGTTTAAAGTTTAGTGTTTATTATTAATAGACAGTTCAAAGTAAAAGATTGCATAGATTCTTGCAGTCACTATGTGAGGTCAAAGACAATCCGGAAAGTAGATACATCTTGACTTATGGAAAATAGTATCATTTGGTCTTTATCAAGACGAAAAGAGACTATACTTTTACAAGCAAAAAGTCTTCGCTTTTTGATCTATTTAATGTAATAGTTGCAAAGATATCGACAGTTCTTAATGCAGATTTTCATAGTAATAGACAGTTCTTGAGTATCCCTCGGGACAATCCGGTTTGTGGAAACATCTTGACATATCAAAAATAGTATGATTTGGTCTTTATCAAGACGGAAAGTGTCTTTCGTTTTTCGTGAAAAAACTTTGTTATTTTGAGCTACTCCATGTAACAGTTGCAGTGATATTGACAGTTGTAAGTGCAGATTTTCATAGAAAAAGACAGTTGTTGAATACCCCTCAAGGCAAGGTTATGCACATTGCATACTTGACAAACAAAAAATAGTATGATTTGCTCTTTGTTAAGACAATAAGTGACTCCAATTTTTAAAGAAAAAAATCCTCACTTTTTGATCTATTCGATGTAATAGATGCAAAGATATCGACAGTTCTTAGTGCAGATTTTCATAGTAACATACAGTTCTTGAGTATCCCTCGGGACATTTATTCTAACAATTATAAACTTCCAATTATTAATGTTGATATTATGGCTTTAAAAGCCATAAATTAGCTATATGATAGTAAATAAAAAATTGCATTAAGAATAATCATGAGGATGCTTAAGATGCAAGTTAGGCAAAAATTATTTTAAAACCACTAAATTAGTTATTTAAATTAAATCTATTTTTTGATAAGCTATACATAGCACAAAACAACGAGGGGTGATCTAGATGAGGATAGTGCATTTCATATCTATTTATTTGTCATATTGTTAACGACTAGTCATGTTTTTGATTAGCCGTTTTTATTTTAAATAGACAATTATAGGAGAAAACTTATCATGAAAAGAATGAAAAATATTTTTGCACTTATCGTATTACTAGTATCATTATCAGCCTGTACATCAATTGAAAATAGAATTATTGAAACTAGAGTCAACGGGAATAGTATTGAATGGAAATACGAGTCTGAGGATTCATGGAATCATTTATTAAACTTAGAAGATATTAGACATGATAACCAAAGTGATTTTAATTATTGGATTAATGAGAGTGGAAATCTCGAAATACAAATGAATGATGAAACCTTTGAATTTCCATCTAAAGAAAATATTGATTTGTCATTCATCAAAAACATCTATATTGATGAGCATTATAATCTAATTTATGAGTATCAGGATGGGACTCATGAAAGCATTAATCTTAGTTTCACAATGGACGATAATGAATCAACATTGAGTTTTTCCATCAATGAGTTTGGTGAATTAATTGTTACCTATGATAATGGTACTAGAGAGAATCTTGGATTGATTAAAGGTAATGATGGCCAAGATGGGGAACAAGGAATTCAAGGAGAAGCTGGAAAAGATGGTCAAGCTGGACCCCAAGGACCTAGTGGAAGCACAGGACTTCAAGGACCGATTGGTTCTGCGGGACCTGCTGGTCAAGATGGATTCCAAGGTCTAAAAGGAGATAGAGGAGAACAAGGGTATTCTATATATGATTTATACCTTCAAATCCACCCTAATTATTTAAAATCTGAAACGGAATGGTTAGATGATTATATCCTAGGAAGATTATCATTAAGTGATGAATTTGATGTATTTGATTCTAGTGATTTTGAATTAGGTTTGTTTTTAGGATTTAATAAGTTTCGTTTACAACAGGATTTAATACTACCTGTTGATTTCATTTTTACAAATCATTTGAGTATCAACTTAAATGGTTACTCTATAGAAGGAGATATTAAAGTTGAAACAATTGATGAAGGTACATTTTATATCCAACATGGAATGGTATTTGGAAATCTCATTTTTAGTGAAGTTGATGATTTCATTATAGATGCGTTAGTGTTTGGAAATATTGAGACTTATCAGGTTGATTCAATCGGAGAAATAACAAATACTGTTGATGGATTTCTTTCGATATTTGGAGATCTCAATTTGAAGATAGAAAATAATTATTCATTAATCATTAATTCATATGGACAAGGGGTTTTTACACTTGATGGGACGATTGATCAATTTCATATTAATAACAGTCAATTACTTGTCATGGAGCCTTTTTCAATGATTACTCATATTGAGATTCATTCAAATCATGAACTAGAAGTTACAAGAAATCATACATCAGTGATTGGATCAATCAATTTGATTAATCAAGTTATTTTTACTGGAGAAGAAGTATCTACTGAAGATCCTACATTACTTGCTCCTGAAGGATAGATTATTGGATTAGATATGAATTTAGAATTTGAAATATCAATGGGAAGATACAGTGAAATCACTGCAGTAATGATTGAAGGACAAAGTATTGATGAAAGTTATTATTCATATTTTAATGGAATCCTTTCCATTGAATCATTCTATTTAGATTTACTTGAGTTAGAAGTTATGTTCATTGATGTTGTACTTGATGCTGATTATTCATTACAGTCTATTATTCCTACATATCATTTAATGCCAAATATAGAGTCTTTAATGAATGGTTATGAAGGTATAAATGTTTCAGTGAGTGGTGTGGTAACTAAAATATTAAATCATCAGTTGATGTTTATTGAAGACGAATCAGGTATGATTTCTGTTTATGGTGATATTGATGGTATAAGTGTTGGAGACTATATACAAGTTGTTGGCTTAAAGAACATTTATCATGGGCTACATCAAATCACAAATGCAAGCATTTATGAAATCTTGAGTCATAATCACGAGATGAGTGTTCCTATCGACTATCAATATGGCATGACTTTATATCAAGGTATGAGATTAAACTTCAGTGATGTCATGATCAGTGATCTATATGAAGATTTATTTGGAAATATGATATTTTATATTTATGATGAGTCAAATGACATACACTATCAAGCCATCTTAGATTCAAGACTAGAAGATTATCAAAATATAAAAGATGTCATATTATCATTAGATGGTGAAATCATCAATCTTAATGATATAATTTTGAGCTATAATGAGGGATTCATTTTTTATATAACATCCTTAGATGAAATAATACCCATGTAATCTATTTATTCTACACATATAAAGATGTCAATGATCTGGCATCTTTTCTTTTAATTTAAGAACGTTAAAATTGATATTTAAAACTCTAAAATCGTTGTTCTTATTTGAATGAGAGTGAATAGAAAATTATATAAGAAAATGTATGTTATTTTATAAAAATATGCATTTCAATGGAAATTGAAAGAAAGATGAAAGCCTTTTCACGTATAATAAATGTAATTTATTATGACTTTGGAGGTCCTTTTATGTTGAAATTGATGAAACGAACTGGTTTATTTGCTGTTCTTTTTTTATTGTTCTTTGTTTCAGGTTGTACAGATGGTTTTGAGTTTGAATCGATTGACATTGATTCAACTTCCTTATCTGATTATTATGAGATTGGAAATCTTGATTTAAGTGACATCTCTTTTACGATTATCTTAAATGAAGAAGGCGAAGAGCTCATCTTAAAGGCGAGTGATTTCACATTATCAGATGAAGATCTCTTAAAACTTGAAACCCCAGGAACCCATACCCTCACGTTAATCTATAAAGAAACACTCACCTATGATTTAACCGTGACGATGGTCTCTTCTGAAGAATATAATACCTTCCTAGCCGTCTATAAAATGGGACTCGCTGCAGGTGCGATTAATATCTCTTATGAAGAATGGTTAAACTCCATCCGTGGTGAAGATGGATTAGATGGGAAAGATGGCAAACAAATCTATTTACAAGTTTCAGATAATTTCATTCAATATCAATATGATGAGGATACCACCTGGATTAACTTAATCTCTTTAGTGGACTTAACGGGAGCTAAAGGAGACCCTGGAAGTGATGGGAAAGAAGTCACCTTTAGTGTGAATGATGAATTTATCCAGTGGCAGTATATTGGAGAAACGACATGGAAGAACTTAATCTCTCTTGATACCTTAAAACAAGGACCTAAAGGTGATCCAGGGAAGAATGTCACGTTAAGAGTCGCAGATGGCTACATCCAGTGGCAAAACGTTGGCGATACCACGTGGCGTAATTTAGTACAGTTAACATCACTCGTTGGACCTCAAGGATTAACTGGACCACAAGGCCAACCTGGTCAACCAGGAACGCCTGGTGCACCTGGTCAAACTGGACCTCAGGGACCTGCAGGCTTAAATGGAAAGAATGTGGAATTTAGATCCGTCAATAATTATATTCAATGGTCATATCAAGGCGAAAACAATTGGCAAAATTTGATACAGCTTACCACCCTTACAAAAGGTGCAGATGGTAAGAATGTATCTTTAAGAATATTTGAAGGCATGCTTCAGTGGCAAAACGTTGGTGATACCGCGTGGCAAGACTTGATTGAAGTGACCTCACTCAATCAAGGTGCACCTGGTGAACAGCTTTTGATGCAAGTCTCTGATGGTTTTATTCAAACGAAATACGAATCCGATGAAACATGGCTTAACTTAATTGATTTAAATACGTTAAAAGGACAAGATGCAAAAGATGTATTACTTCAAGTCTCTGAAGGCTATTTACAATATCAACATGAAGGTGATGAGACATGGATGGATTTAGTCTCCTTAAGAGATTTGATGAATGATCCTGGTATTGATGGTAGAGAAGTCATCATGCAAGTGAGTGACACCCATATTCAGTGGCAATACCAAGGGGATACCACATGGCATGATTTAATTGCATTATCAACTTTAAGAGGCACCGATGGTATCAATGGTACTGATGGTAGAGAAGTGTTGATGCAAGTCTCAGGTGGTGAGATCCAATGGCAATACTCAGGAGATACCTTATGGACAACACTGATTGATTTATCGAGCTTAGTGGGACCGCAAGGACCTGCTGGATTAAATGGATCCGATGGCACGGATGGCAAAGAAGTCCTCATGCAAGTCTCTGACACCCATATTCAATGGCAATACCAAGGGGATACCACGTGGCATGAATTAATTGCACTCTCGACTTTAAGAGGAATAGATGGTCTTGATGGTCAAAATGGATTATCGGCTTATGAAATATATCTATTGTATCATCCCGAATATACGGGATCAGAAGCAGAATGGATTTATGATTTAGTAAATAATAATCTTAATCATAATCTTCAATGGGATGTTACCTATAATTTTAATGATGGCATTACACCACATGATGTAGTATCAGTCTCTAACTTAAATAAATTAACAAAACCAACGAATCCAATAAGATTAGGTTATGACTTTCTTGGCTGGTATGTAAATAATGAATCTTGGAGTTTTATTGGTTATGTTGTCACAGAAGATATAGAACTTATTGCACATTGGGAACCAGCTACTATACGTCTATCGTTTAATTCCATGGGTGGCGAACCAATTAGTTCATATACTGCAATTTATAATTCATATTTGCCATCATTACAAACACCAACTAAGACAGGATATGCTTTTGTTGGGTGGTATGAAGATCAATTACTCAACACTCCTTTTACATCTAATACAATGCCTGCGGTCAATACGACTTTGTATGCGAAATGGCAACCATTGACTTATCTGATTACTTACAATTTGAATGGAGGTACGAATGGATCCAATCCAGAAACTTATACCATTGAATCAGAGACTATCACACTAAATCCACCAAACAGAGATAATTATACGTTTAATGGTTGGTATAGCAATAGTGGTTTTTATGGAGTTCCTGAATCTTATATCTATTCAGGTTCATATGGTAATAAAACATATTATGCAAAATGGACCATGACTCAATATACGATTACTTTCGATAGTAACGAAGGTTCTTTTGTGTCACCAATGACTCAAAATGCTGATGTGACGATTGTTGAACCGAGTCAACCTCTAAGAACAGGTTATACATTTAATGGTTGGTTTAGTGATGAACTATTGACAACGCCTTATACATTTAGTGTCATGCCGAGTCAAAATATGACTTTATATGCGAAATGGACCATCAATGAATATACGATCACGTATAACACATACACTGATTATGATCCTTTAAATGATATTCCACTATTTGAAGGAGAAACGATTGTAACTACATCATTAGGAAATGATTATTCATCAGCCATCACTTCTATAGGTCGCATATTTATTTGGGGACGTAATGATTATGGTCAGCTTGGTAATGGAACAACTATTGAAAAAGTGGTTCCAACAGATATCACCTCACGATTTAATTTAGCAAGTGGAGAAACGATTATTTCAGCATCTTTAGGAGAGTTTCATTCATCAGCGATTACCTCTTTAGGTCGCATATTTACTTGGGGATATAATTATTATGGCCAACTTGGTGATGGCACAACGACTAACAAATCAACTCCAATAGATATCACCTCACAATTTAATTTAGCAAGTGGCGAAACGATTATATCTATATCATTAGGATCTTCTCATTCATCAGCGATTACTTCTTTAGGTCGCATGTTTACCTGGGGATCTAATTCAAGTGGTGGGCTTGGTGACGGAACAACGACTAACAAATCGACTCCAGTGGATATCACTTCACAATTTAATTTAGCAAGCGGAGAAGCGATTGTGTCAGTATCATTAGGGGCGACTCATTCATCAGCCATCACTTCTTTAGGTCGCATGTTTACCTGGGGATGGAATGGATATGGTCAACTTGGTAATTTAACGAATACCAACCAATTAAACCCAATAGAAATCACTTCACGATTTAATCTTACAAGTGGCGAAACGATTATATCTATATCATTAGGATCTTCTCATTCATCAGCGATTACTTCTTTAGGTCGCATGTTTACCTGGGGTAATAATACTTCTGGTCAACTTGGTGATGGAACAAGGACTAGCAAATCGACTCCAATAGAAATCACCTCACAATTCAATCTTGAAAGTGGAGAGACGATTATCTCAACATCATTAGGATCTTCTTATTCATCAGCTATCACTTCTTTAGGCCGCATATTTACCTGGGGATCTAATTCAAGTGGTAAACTTGGTTATGAAACAATATATAGCGAACCTACTCCAGTGGATATCACCTCACGATTTAATTTGGCAAGTGGAGAATCGATTGTGTCAGTATCATTAGGATCTTCTCATTCATCAGCCCTCTCTTCTTTGGATTGCATCTATACATGGGGATCAAATAATTTGGGTCAACTGGGTGATGGAACAAACGATAATCAAACAACACCAAAAGTTATTTTACTTACATTTCCATACTCAACAAGTCAAACTAATTATCATTATCAAGATTCAATTATTGCTTATACACCAATTAGAGAACATTATGTCTTTGAAGGATGGTATACCAATCAAGAATTAACTGAAGCATTTGGATTGACCATCATGCCAGCAGAAGATGTCATGTTATATGCAAATTGGGCTCCAATTATGTATGATATTACGTATCATCTTGATGGAGGAACGAATCACGATAATCCAATAACCTATCATTTTGATACACCATCGATTACACTCAATCAACCAACTAAAACTGGCTACACATTTGATGGTTGGTATGACAATGAAGCATTCAATGGAAATGCGATTTCACAGATTCAAAATGGATCTACTTTAGATCTTGATTTATATGCGAAATGGACGATCAATCAATACAACATCACGTACAACACGTACACAGATTATGATCCTTTAAATGATATTTTGCTATATGAAGGAGAAACCATTATTTCAGCATCTTTAGGATATTACCATTCATCAGTATTAACATCGCTAGGCCGCATGTTTACTTGGGGGGGAAATAATTATGGTAAACTTGGTGATGGAACAAGGACTAGCAAATCCACACCAATCGATATCACTTCTCGATTTAATTTAGCTATTGGAGAAACGATTATTTCAGCATCCTTAGGTGGTGATTATTCCTCAGTGATCACCTCTTTAGGTCGCATGTTTACATGGGGAAGAAATGATAATGGTGAACTTGGTGATGGAACAACTATTGAAAAAGTGGTTCCAACAGATATCACCTCACGATTTAATTTAGCAAGTGGAGAAAAGATAGTATCTACATCTTTAGGAAATTTTCATTCATCAGCGATCACCTCTTTAGGTCGCATATTTACTTGGGGATATAATTATTATGGTCAACTTGGTGATGGCACAACGACTAACAAATCAACTCCAATAGATATCACCTCAGAATTTAATTTAGCAAGTGGAGAAACGATTATCTCAACATCATTAGGATCTTCTTATTCATCAGCTATCACTTCTTTAGGCCGCATATTTATTTGGGGACGTAATGATTATGGTCAACTGGGTGATGGAACAACGACTAACAAATTAACTCCAATGGATATCACCTCAGAATTTAATTTAGCAAGTGGAGAAACGATTATCTCAACATCATTAGGATCTTCTTATTCATCAGCTATCACTTCTTTAGGCCGCATA
>Ga0265294_10010283_pt1 | contig 10663 bp, 7 predicted proteins | sample MunlanPumphouse3_FD_192504 | JGI IMG/M metagenome (GOLD analysis project Ga0265294, IMG submission 192504) | Groundwater microbial communities from a municipal landfill in Southern Ontario, Canada - Pumphouse #3 | ecosystem: Environmental > Aquatic > Deep subsurface > Groundwater | place...
ACCTTTCTTGCACTCGGTGCATTGCACTCTAACCAGATTATCCTGTGACATATTTCTTATAATTAAATAAATATACTCTCTCTGGAGCCGTTGAGCAGATTCGGACTGCTGACCTATTCCTTACCATTAAAGTAATAGGGCCTGTCGTCCAAACTTTCGGCTTATTATAGCAGTAAATCGCTATTTTTTTATTCAAAACACATACAGCTTTCTAGACCTATTTAACGCTCGTCGGTGGGTAAAGAAAATATCCTTGAATAAGGACAAACTGCATCGAAACGTAGCACGAATTAACTGCTAATTAAGATTATCACATAATGGAAGAAATATCAAGAGCAGAAGTTGGATTGTCCATTTTTCGCTCCCTTTCCCTTTTTCCGCTACAAATCAGCCGCATCAATTCCACGAGCCTCTCTCCCTTTTCCTCTGCATACTCGTAGCTGATTTCCTCGCCAAACTCTTCCTTCCATATCTGTCTAAACTCCTCTACCTGTTCTTTTGTTAACATAGTATTTATAGACTTAATTACTCTATCAAGCTGTTGGATTGACTTGAGGGCGTGAGACTCTCTATCGAGACGATGCTTTCTATAATAGGATATTTGGCATCGACATTAAAGATGACTTCACACCAGCTATGCCTATGTATGCTTTCCTTTTTACGTTTATCTATATAGGCACGAAATTTTCCTAAAAAACAATTATTATCTTTTGAGTATAGATCAAAGAATACCATATATTCCTCTTTTCCTGATAATCTGTATCGGTAAATCTTGATTATCTCTTTCTGTCCATTAGCCTCGAATAGTGACGATGCCCCTCCCTTTGTCTCCGCCTTGCATGCCCTACCTAACTTATAACCGTAATCAATCGTGCCAACAGCTTTTTTGGCTGCTTTCTTAGCGGTCTTGTCGACTATTTTTACGATTTCATTTGATTTGCCCAACTGCCAAATGAGTTCCGTACATATTTTTATTTTTGACCTTGTTGAGATAAAGTTTTTCCAGAGATCGTCGTTTTCTATCGGTCTCCCGGCTCTATTCCTCCATTTGTTGCTTTTCCAAGAATAGGCCGAGGTATAATTATTCACGACATATTTGGAATCAGATACTATGATAACCCTGGTTACATCCCAAGATTTGAATTGATTGGTGTGGTCTATTGTATACCGAAAAGCCTTTATGCATGCAAGAAGCTCCATGCGATTATTAGTCGTTTGCTGATATGTTTCTTCTAAAATCTTTTCATTATCCATATTTAAGGATTCTGGATATTCTATCACGCCGCCGATTCCACCCATATGTCCAGGGTTACCATAAGCAGAACCATCAATATATATTTTTATTGCACGTGGATCATACATCTCACTAAAATAAAATTGTTTAGCATAAGTTAATTGATGGATAAATCAACCCTATATTCCTTCCCATTCATTTTAAAAATTAGAATTTTGTCCGTATAGCTGATTATCTCCCTATCACCCAGATCAAACTCCTTATGATGATTGGGGCATAGAATTATTATATTGTTTGGCGTTTCCCTACCCTTTCCGGTATTCTTTGCGATTATATGAGCTCCTTCGGCATAATAGCTTCCATCCTTCGTTTTTATAGTATATCCACAAAGCTGACACCTGCACCCACGAATCTTCTTTATGAGACATATCAGGGCATTATTTCTTTTCCATATCTTACCGTTGATTTCTACACATACTTCCTTTGCCCTATCGACAGCTTGTAGCATCTTTCTCATTTTATCAATATTCTCCCCTCTCAGTTCTTCCTCGAGTTTTTCCTGCTCGACATAATCAGTTTTAACATTATTATCTTTCCCAACAGCCTTAGGTCTACGCACTTTCTTGTCCGTGGAATCTAATTTAAATGCATCAAGCACTTCCGTCCAACGTTCATAATGAAAAACTTCGTCAAATAACCTCATCAAGGTTTCCTTCTTTTTCTCCGGCGTAAACTTATCGAATCTCCTTTTATCCAGAAACCACGCAATTCCGTCACTAGGAAAATCAGTATTCTTGTTGATTACGATAGCATTGATTGGCGGGATAGTCTCTCCCCATTCCTTGCTCAGCTCCTCCAAAGCTGACCCGATACATCCGAGAACATAGTTCAAGTTGCGCGGGTTGGGAATCCCTATCTCTTCAGCCAAATCTGAATAAGTAACCTTTTCTTCATTTATCGCGTGCCAAACGATAACAGGCAAAGCTTTCCGTGCCCTCTGCTCATAGAGCTTTTCGCCAGATCGCAGGTTTTCAATGGTGCTTTCCATAAAATGCAATTATATATTTAAGCGTACAATAAAATGTCAGCAATCAAAAAACAGATGCATCTCTCTCTTTTCCATAGGTGTTAAAAAGTTTTTCATCGGAATAGAGCATTCGAATTTCCTCTTGTAATCCTTTTCGTAAAGTTCATTGTAGAAATTTTTTAGAATGAATTGAATGAACCGATATGGAGTTATAGGGCTAGAAACAGGTATCCTACAATTCTTATAATTGGCAATAGTACAGTGGGAATAGGTATGTTTGCTCTCCTTGTATTTTGATTTATCATTATCAAAATCAAAGTGAACAGGACAAACCAGATCTTTTTTAACATTAATATCCGAAAACAATTCTACGCTGTCGTAATGATTTTTTGAATACTCCTCAACGTTTTCCAGAATTTGAGTATTTATATTGGGAAAATAAGCCAGACGTTGCTTAATGATATCATTTCCCTTAAAATCAAATTCATACATAAATTGGAAAATAGCCCCATCTAAAAATAGAATGTTGAAATCTTTCTTTTTTCTGATCTCGCTATAAATGGTTTCATACTTCTTTTCGGACTTTAAGATATAGGAAATGTCAGAGAAACCGTCCCAGTATATTTTATTTCCATTTCTAACAGGATAGTTCTGGTCTACGGAAACCCCATTTTCTATGAACAACGTGGTTATTCTATCAATCTGATTATAAAATTTCTTAATCATTCTCTTTAGATATCTTTTTTAATATGTCTTGATGTTCAGGGTAATCTTCAATGCTGCGCGTTCCATGTTTAATTCCCTTAGCAATATTGGCAACCCTCTTAAGCGCTTTTTCATCATCGCCAATTGCTTTCTCTTCCTTAGGAGTTACATCCCTGTATATCTGTTCCATCTCTTTTAGTTTTTCAGGGCTAGGATAGGGGAATTCCAAACAAAAGTTTTTGTTTTTTACTTCTTCAAACTCTTTTGTTAGCTTCTTCATGCTATCGCCGACACCACAAACTCTGATCCACCCCTTGCTTCTTGTTATGGCAGTAAAAAGTATATTTCTCTTAATTTTAGTATTTATATTCTCCTCGGAAAAACAGTCTTGGGCGTTTATAATATAGACCATTGCCGCCTCGTTTCCCTTGGCTCTATTTATGCCGGTAAAAGTAATAGAATTTTCTTCAAAGAATTTATCCACGTTTATATCTCCTGCGATATGCGAATTTATATTCATGCTGTGTAGAACTTCCCTAATTATTCCTACCTCCTTTCTGGTTGTTACGGCTATAGGATTTATGACCAACAAATCTTCAGGAAGTAATTCTTCTTCCTGTAGATTCCTTTTAATCTCATTTGCCACCCATTGAGCCTGCTCTTTCGAATTTTCAAAATATTGAAACTGAATCAACTCTTCTATATCGTCGATACCTTCCAGATACAAGGGGCTGGACGCTTCATTTCTACATAATATAACTTCTTTACCAGGTTCAATCCTGTTACCGTTTTTCTCTTTATATCCGACATCTTCCCAAAGTTTCGTGTTATTGAATAATTGAACAATCCCTTTCTCTCTATAGATACCAAAGCCTAAGGCATGAGCTGTAACCAATATAGGCTTTGAATTCCTATAGCATTTATGCAGGATTTTATCATCTTCTTTTATAGTTTTTCCAAAAATCTCAGTTGGTGGTGGTAGGGGCTCTGCGTTATTTAGTTTTTGCAATTCATCGTAGGCATATATCAGATTTTTGTTTTTATCTTTCCCTTTGATCATTTTACTGCATATCTGTAGAAAATATTGGTCTAGATCCTGTGCTTCATCTACCAGTATATAATCATATTTTCCTTCAATTATCTTTTCCGAGCTTTCAGCAAGTGCCTTTTTACAAATTTCGGAAAATTCTGTATTAAGGCTACCATTCATAAACTTCAAAGATCTTGCTCCGTCAAGATCCATATATGGAATTTTTGCTTCAAGACAATATTCATAGTACATCCCTACGCTTTTTGGAGAACCCCACGCTTGAATAATATTTATTTTTGACCAATCCGGCTCTTCTCCTACCTGGTATAAAAAGAATTTTCTAATCAATCTCTCAAAGAATCCTCTCAGGGATCTGGTATTGAAGGTTATTGCAATATCTGCACTAGGATTTGTTGCGTGTATATAAGAAGCTTTTAAGGCTAAGATTATTGTCTTTCCCGATCCTGCCAATCCCCTTATCCTTTGAATCCCATCAGTAAAACTAATCACGGCAGTTTCTTGCTCGTGATCCAAATTCGCCATAGTATTCTCCATATCCCTTACTATCGCCCCCTTCGAAGACGCTTTTCTTATATATGTTCTTGTTTTTTCAGCCTTTAATTTTATGACAGATTGTATGGATGAAATCAAGGCTTGATATAATTTTGAATCTCCCCATGTCTCCAGCTCTTCTATTTCGCTAAGAATTCTTTGCTCCTCATCCTCAGATTTTCTTATAAAAGGCGAAAAAGTAAGAATATTTATAGCCACTGCCAATTCCCTACCTGTTCTCAGTTCTTTTGTGCCGGAGAGTTTGTTTTTTATTTCATAGTAAAGATCATCCTGATAAGAAGTTCTTTCTTGCTTTAAAAGTTTATCGTTATCTTCTTCGATTAAATCAAAAACAACCACCCCATATTTTTCTGAAAGCCACAACGCATCTATGGAACTTATAGTCTCGGATATTTTTATAATCGGATAGGCAATATAAAGCAGGCCATCAAGGTCTTTGCCAAGACCTTCTGTAAAAAAGTTCTCCAATTTTTCTATTGAAGAATGTTTGGTTTTTATAATACCCTTCCTTATTTCTACCATATTTTTATATTAAATTTAACCTTAAAATTGATAATCTCTTGAAAATAAGAATCTTAAGCAATAGCTTTTTCAATAATCTCATCAATCTTGTTTCTTTCGGTCTCTATTTTCCTTTTTACATTTTCTTGCTTTTCAAGCTCGACTTTTATCTCGTTGACTATCTTTTGCTGAATGCTTTTTATGGGAACTGGAAGCCTGAAATCACAAAGCTCTTTCGCTGATATCTTTACCATAGTTTGGTTTTTGCCTTTTGCAGAATATTTGAAGTAGGTTCTCCCAATAACGGAATTGAAAAGAAAAGCTATATACTCTTTGTCTATCTCTCTCTCGTCAAATTCAACCTTTATCATTAAGTCTGGATAGATATAATCTTGCCCATCCTCTCCAATCTCTGCAACAGAAGCCATCGCAACCAAATCAGTGGTGTTGCCCCTACTTACAAAAAAATCTCTGTCCTTTACCATAAAATCGGCAATGTTGCCTTTTGTTTGCTTTGTAAATTTAGGATTGCCGAAGTCTAGTTTTCCTGTTTTTTGAATTGCATCTATACCCAAAACCGCTTGTCCATTCTCATCATTATTGCATTCCGGCGACCATCCATTCTTTGTGCTTTTTATAAAATCGCCCAACAGCTGGATATCCTTATTATTTCTATACAGTTCTTCCTGAACCCTTTCTAGCTGGTTCCATCTGTAGCTAAAACGTATATTGCTATTTTTAGGAACAAACTGAGAGAAATCGCAATAGAACCTATTGTCATTATCAACTTTGCGCACTTTTTCCAAGTCAAAGCCAGCTTCTCTTGCAAAGACCTTATTTATAGCTTCTTGCGGTGATAAAATTTGTGATTTCAACTCTCCTATTGCTTTCTCTACCGGTTCAATCTGAGTGGTTGCTTGATGTTGCTTCTCTATGTTTATGAAAGGGATTTTGATTTTTTTCAGATCTGAGTCTTTGTATCCAGAAATTCCGATGCCTCGATAAATATAGTTGTCCAGAACATTCTTCAGCTTTTTTGTTCTTAAAATATACAGTACAAACTTTCTGTTCCAGCCGTCTCTTACTTTATAAATATAAAAACCATTGGAAAAAACATATTCAGATAGATCAGTATTCTCAAAATATAAAGCTGGCGCCTTTGCCAATCTCAAACTTGAAATTAGTATGTTTTCATTTGTAGCTTTATATTTCAATCTTCCTGGATGATTCTCCTCGCTTACGCATTTGAAACCTTTTATCCCTCCGTCTTCATCAAGATAGGCCCGTCCTGTTGGTATTCCTTTGTATTCTTCACTCTCTTCATACTTAAAATTATTATAATCATCAATCAGAATGTCTCTTAGCGGAATAAGCATCTTGTTCTTTGAATCAAACAAATTCCAGTCCGAAGAAGACAGAAAAAAATGATATTTTTCATCATTTCTAAGATACTGATCCTTGCTCAGATCTGCAACTGAAATTGTGAATTGTTTTATCGACATAGTTTATTTTGATATTTTTCTCTTTGACAGTTTGTCTCTGAAGTAATTAGTTCTATTATTTTTTATTATTTCAAGTTCACCAGAATTTTTAAAATCTTCCAACTGTTGGTTGGATAAGGTATTTCTTTCCTTTGGCTTTATCCCAAGTTTCTTATTTATGTCCCTGCTAATTTGTGATTGCACCCAAACGAAATTTTTTTTGAGAGGATTGAAATCTCTGCCATGCATTCCTAGTCCGAGCTGGTTTATAATATCCGTGGTAATGCTTTTAGCTTTTTCATTTAGAAAATTCTTTTCAGCCTTTCTGTTATCTACGGGTTTTATCCTTTTTCTTTTCTTGGTAGAAACAGAGTCGTATTTGACTCCATACTTATCAAAAAGTCTTGCTCTCTCCGACTCGCTTAGTTTGTCAATCGCTTTTGCTGCATCCAAAATTTGACCTTCATCTTTCACAAACTGAGATTCAAAATCTACGATATCACCTCCGATCTCTCTTATTTTAACAATTTCTTCCGATTCGCCATCGGTTTCATCGGTATTCATAAAAGTATCCTCGCCAACTATTCCTCTTGTACCATTTTCTTTTGATAATAAATCTTGTAGGAATTTTTGGTCATCGTTATCGAACATCTTAAATTCATCGAATCTTTTCATCTGATTTAGTCCCAGATGAGACACCACCCAACAATACTCTGTATTTTCATTGTTTCTTATGACCCTCCCTATGAATTGAATATAAGGATTAAGAGAGGCATAAGGCCTAAAGATAGCGGCTACCCCCAATTTCTTGTGATCGAAACCTTCGCCTAGCATTCCTATATGGACAATAACATCGATTTTACCTTGTTTCAGTTTCTCTTTTATTGGCTTGTTTGTTTTCTTGTCCTCGGAGCTTACTAGACCTACCTTCAGTCCCAACTTCTCGAAGGCTGGCTTTACAAATTCTCGGGCATGTCTGATGGATATTGCAGACGCAATTATTTGATGAGATGTGTCCGGAAAATTCGTTTTTAAATCTAGCAATTTTTCATTAGCTTTTTGAGCAATAGAGTCACAGCAATCTTGACAATGCAATCCCTTTTCTAAACCAAGCCTCTTCCTTCATTCTCATAATGTCTTCGAGAGAATAAACATGATTGTCTTGATCTGAAAAAGTAAGAGTTATCTGTTGCGGTGAGACGTTGCTGATATTGATATTTCTTATATATCGTTTTTTTATAGCATCGCTAAAATGATATGTGTAGATTTTCTTACCTTCAATTTCTTTTCCATCAGATCTGAAAGGAGTCGCAGTTAAGCTTATAATATTTGCATCTTTAAAAAAATTGATTATTTCTTGATAAGTATTTGCCTTTTGATGGTGCGCTTCGTCAATAATAATTAGATCTACCAAGTTTTCTCGATTTTTGAACCATTTCTCAAGATTACCAAACTGCTGATAATTGGAAACGATAATTTGATGTTCTTCAATGTCTGTAAAATTAACCGTATTTTCCAATCTTAAAGTATATATTTCCATCTCATCCAGAAGGTCTTGAGAAAAAATTTCTAACTTTTTATAAATATTGTCATTGGGATTATTTATGAAATCTAAGTCGTCCGCAAGTTGTTCCGCAAGTAATAAATTCGGAGTTAGGACTAGTACTTTTTTTCTTGATAGACTGAAAGGAGCGATAGCTATTAAAGCCGACTTGCCAGTTCCTGTTGGTAACTGTACTAAAACGTGCTTTTCCGGATTTGGAGCGGAAAAATGTTTCAAAAGCGCATCATAAGCTCCATATTGACACTCTCTCAAATTTGCACTGTTAATCTCTTGATTAAAGACCTCGGTCATAGTTTTAAAGGTTAAATTTCCATTTACCACTTAATTTCTCTCATATAATCCAATACAGTTTCCAATTTTCCATCATCCACCAGGACCTCGCCTTTTACATTAGTCCTATAGAGGTCATTTGGCATCGGCTTTTCTCCTCGCTTCGTTCTCTTGTATCCAATGCGATCTACTTCTGCCATAAAAATCTTATAATCAAGTTCCCTTGCAACGCCTCCAAACACCCACCACGTATTTACAAAACCGAAAGTGTCCTGAGTGTCTTTGTCGTATTTGCAAAGCTCTCTCAATTCTTCTTGATATTTTTGAACCATTTCTTTTGAAGATAGCTTTTCATTTTCTTTCTCTACGCAGTTTTTAAGCATTCTCTCTAGGATTTCCTTTTCTTCCTTCCCTGTCAGGTTTTTAATTGAGGGCAGATTGCTCCTGTCTTTCTCCTCCATATATACTGCCAATAAATTTTCACATCTTGTTTTTAGACTACTCCATTCATTTGAATATTTGTTCCATAACTTACTCCATTCTTCAATTTCTATCTTCGTTTTCTTTTGTGCAAAAAGTAGACTCGTTTTTGTTGAGGTAAAAGGTTCAAATGTGAGCTGAGGAAGTGAGACGACTGCTTTGACTTTGAAATATTTGTAGATAAAAAGCCTTATATACTTGTTTTCCGTTGTATCAAAAACACTCTCAGGCAAAACCACTCCAAATCTTCCATTGGGTTTTAGAAGTTGGTACCATCTTTCGACAAACAGATTTTCTGAATTTTTCTTGTCGCCGAAAATGAAATCGCTTTTTACGCTCTTCTTCGTATCATTGTCCAATTCGACACTGAAAGGCGGATTTGTGATTATTACATCAAATTGTCCGTTTACATCTTTGTCGAAATAGTTTCTGTCCTCTTCATATTGTTTGAGAAAATTAGGAGCAGTTTCTTTATCGTAAAGCCTAAAAGGCAGAAGGCCGTCTTTAACAAAAACGTTCGTTGACCCGTCTCCGTGCAGGATCATGTTGACTTTAGTTGCAGTTCCCAAGTTGAAATTTATCTCCACACCATAAATATAATCTTTCGCCCATTTATTCTCTCTATGATCCGGCATAAACCACTGGTTGAAGTGATCATCAACATCCCTTGTTTCATCAAGTTCGTCCCTAAATCTACGTTTGAGATTGTCTGTTATGAATTTCATATACTCGATAAGAAAAGTTCCACTACCGGCACTGGGATCGATAAGATATGGAATTTCCAAGTCTCTGTTGACTCTTTCGATAGCAAGTCTGTCGAGCTGCAATCCCCAAAGTAAAAATCTCACTATATTGATATGAGTAAAGAATTGTCCTTTGCTCTGTTTGAAGCCTTCCCTGATAATGCCTTCAAAAAAATCTCCCAAAATGTCTTTTCCGTCAAAACTGTTTTTCCCATCCACAAAAGAGAATCTTTCAAGTTCAGATACAGTATATTTAAGCTTGTTTAGAGCAAATTTATTTTCATCTATAACAAAAGATTTCCTGAGTTTTGCTTCGTCGACAACATTAAGCCTTTGCTTTAAGGCTCTTTTGTAAAGTTCATTGATTCTTTCAAAAAGTTGCTCGTTAGTCTCAAAGCTTTCTCCGTCTTTAAACGAGAAGATCTGGAAATCATATTTTTCTCCTTTTTTCTTTTCGCTCTCGTCCTGTATTTTTGCCAAGATGATATTTACTAGCGAAGAAAAAATATCATTGTCGTCAGTTCCTCCACCACCCCAGAGAACATTATGCAAGTTCTTTCTCAATCCATCCAGTTGACTGTGAGTAAAAGTCGTATCCAAGTCCTTTTTACCACCTTTTACATAAGGCTCTTTTTGAGCTTTTCCATATCTCTCAGGAAGTTCATCGGCAAAGTCTCTAACGTCTTTCCAGAGATCGAAAGCGGTAAACTTATCATAGTCAATCAGGATACACTTGTCTTTTATTTCATCCTCGACCATTTCCAATGTATATAGGACCAAGTATTTCACTTTCCTCCCCTGTCCCTGTTCTTGTGCGGCCATATTGAAAAGTTGTTTTTCTATAACTTCGTCTTTATTTTTTTCATAATCCTGAGGGCTTTTTAGCTCGATGTATAAAAAGGCATCGCCTTTGTCATTTCTGACAATAATATCAATTCGAGGCTTAATAACCTTTGGCCTGCCAAGATCATAGGTTTTTTCCAACTCAATATTTTCCATCTTGTAGCCCAGCTCATTCACGAGTCTCGCTAGAATATATGCCCTGACAATTTCTT
>Ga0265294_10010285_pt1 | contig 10662 bp, 5 predicted proteins | sample MunlanPumphouse3_FD_192504 | JGI IMG/M metagenome (GOLD analysis project Ga0265294, IMG submission 192504) | Groundwater microbial communities from a municipal landfill in Southern Ontario, Canada - Pumphouse #3 | ecosystem: Environmental > Aquatic > Deep subsurface > Groundwater | place...
TATCTTTAAAATATGTTATTTCTTTGTTTAATATTAAAGAATATTCTTTGTATTTGTTAATTAATTCTTTATCTGAAAGGTTGTTGTATAATTCAAAAAGATTATTTATGATTTCTGCTATAATTTGATTTCTGTAAATGTTATTTGGGAATAAAGAACCGGCAGTTTCTTTTATTTCTTTAGGAAATTGTTCTTTTGTAGTTTTTATGTTTATCCCAATACCGACAATCACACTTTCAACTATACCACTTTCAAAATCACTAACAGCTTCTGTAAGTATGCCACATATTTTTTTATCATTTAAAAAAATATCATTAACCCATTTAATTTTGGGGTTGGTATTAGTTAATGCTTGTATTACTTTGCATACAGCAACAGCAGCAGCAATAGTAATAACGGAAGTATCTGCTATATTCTTTTTAGGTCTAAAAAGAATGCTTAAATAAATACCTGTATTTACAGGAGAAAAAAAACTTCTTCCAAATCTTCCTTTTCCGGAGGTTTGTTCATTAGCTATAATAATTGTTCCATGTTCTGCACCATCAATTGTTATCTTTTTGGCATAAGTATTAGTAGAATCAATGGTTTTATGAATATTGATAGGTAGATTTTTATATTTTTTTGACAAGAAAATTTTAATACCTTCATTAGATACAATATCATTATATTTATTTAACTGATAGCCTTTATTAGTTGAGGCATTGATATCATATCCCTCTTTTTCTAAAGATTGAACATTTTTCCATATGGCAGTTCTAGATACAGATAATATATTTGCAAGTTCTTGTCCTGATATTGAAGAATCTCTGTTTTGTTCTAATATTTCAATAATTTTACTTTTTATTGACATAAATAAATCCTGTAAATAATAAATTTGCTATACAATAATACAATATATCATATCAAATCTGATATAATAGAATTTGAAATAAATAAAGCTTCTTCTGTTAATGATACTTTATTGTTTTTTATATTTAACATACCTTCATTAATATATTTATCTAAAATATTTTTTTTATTATAAAAATATTTTTCATCAACTCCATCAGATAATCGCAATCCTAACATTATAGTTTCTATATTGTAAATTGTATCATCAATGTACTCTTTTTCAATTATAGAATTTTTACCCTGAGTAATGTTTTTAATATATTCAGAAATACTTAATGTGTTCTTAAAACGATATCTTTTATAATAAGAAGCAGAACTTGCACCAAGTCCAATGTATTCTTTATTTTGCCAATACATTTTATTATGTTTTGAATATTTATCTTCTTTTGCCCAATTTGAAATTTCATAATGTTTAAATTTGTTAATTTTAAACATATTACAAGCTATCTCATACATCTGTCTTTGTAAATCAGTATCTACTTTTATATTTTGCTGATAAAATTTTGTTCCTTGTTCTATTGTTAATGGATATAAAGAAATATGATTAGAATTAAACTTTAATACTGTATCAATAGTCTTTTCCCAATCATTGAGAGTTTGATTTTGTATTCCATACATTAAATCTATGTTAATATTATCAAAACCTATTCGTATAGCATTGTTGTATACTTCTTGAAATTTGTTGAAATTATGGAGCCTTCCAAGATGTTGTAAAATATTATCGTTTATAGATTGTAATCCGAAACTTAGTCTTGTAATATTTTCATCGTATAGTAATTTTAATTTCTCTATAGTTGTTGATTCCGGATTTAATTCAACTGTAAATTCTTGTAAATTTGAGATATCAAAATTTAATTTAATATGCTTAATAAGTTTTTCTAATTGTTTCAAAGATAATACAGAGGGAGTGCCTCCTCCGATATATATAGTCGAAATAGAATTATATTTGTATTGTTGAGATTCTTTTATAATTGTAGAGATGTATTCATCTGTTAAAACATCATCATAATTAATTGATAAAAAATCACAATAAAAACATTTTTTTTTACAAAATGGAATGTGTATATATAAACCTAACATTTTTATTTTTTTGATGGTCCGCCGAATTTTATCCTTTGTTCTATCATTAATTTCTTTTCCGGTTCATATAAAGGATCATTTGATTGTAATCCATAAGAACCTTTTAGAAATAAATCTTTGTTAATTCTAAACGACATCTCTAGAGCATGTTTTAAATCTATTTCTCTTTCAATTTGATCAAATGTTACCGAATATCCTACCAATAGGAGACGGTTAATGTTTTTTTCTACAGAATATTTCATGCCATATAATAATTCTGCCATTGTTGGCTCATCTTTTGAATCCACTTGTAGATTATCTTGATTAATATAACCTAATCTAACATTGTCTACAATACCGGTTCTCTTTAAAACAGTATTAGCAAGTGGGGTTGCTATATTCGAACCGAATAATCTAATGAGTTGTTGTTTAACTAAAAAATCTGTGCTGGTATCTAACATTGTATTTTGAGTCGGGTCTGTTTTTGTTAATCTTGCAAGTACTTTATTTGATTCTAATGTAGGATTATCTTTTGATATAAATCTTGTTTTAATATCGCTCATTCTAGATCTGTCTACCAGTACTTTGATAACCTCAGCTTCACTTTCTCCGGTAGAAAATACTTCTGTGTCTGCTTCTCCGGAAATAAACAGTTCATTGTTAATAATTTCAATTTTCGTATTTATAATATCAAAATCATTACCCATATAAGAAAGTCTGCCATTATTTGATTCAATAATGCCATTTGTAATGATTTCATCGATTTTACCTTTTAAGTTTATTCCACCTCTTAAAAATACATTTGCAAAAGTATTTTCGTACCTAGTGTCACTTGCAGCTTTTAAATCTATATCTATTTTTAAATTTTTAAATAAATCTTCTATATCAAAATCATTGTTTTTTTTATTCTTTATAGGAGACGGATAACAGAATCTTGTATTTTTTAATTCTGCCCATCCCGTTAATTTTAAATCGTCGGTATTGCCGTATAATTTAAAATTAAATCTAGGATTACCTTTAGAAAAATTTGTAAGAGTTTGGGTTTTTTCTATCTTAAAAAGACCTGATGTTGGAATTGGTAATTCATGAATAACAATAGGAATACCTTTCTTGGATGTAAATATAGACAAATCGTAGAACGAAGGTGTAAATCCATTGAATTTTATTTTACCGGTAATGTCTAATAATCCGGAACCTGCTTTTGCTGAAAACTCTTTGATTTCAAGTAAGCCATCTTTCCAAACGATATCAATATCTAAATTTTTAAATTTATGTACATAAGAATTTGTAGTAATATCTGTTGCAGCTATGGTTAATTTCCCGGTATTAGAAATATTTTTTCTAGTACCGGAAAGAGACCCTTCTATTTTAAGATTTCCTTTTTTTGTTGATATACTATCTTGAGTGATACTTCTTAAAATTGTCAATTTATTATCAATAAGTTCATAATGAATATTGATTTTTTTATTCATCATTTGATTATCTAATGATGAATCAATCCAAAAAGGATAAGTTCCCTTTACATTTGCAGTATATGCATCTGTTTTCTGAATTTTGAATTCATTGATATTTAGAATATTGTTTTTAATATTAAGATTTATATTGCAAGTATCATATGGAATATTTTGTATGTTGCCTTTTTTGGAATTTAAAGTACAAGAAATATTAGGTTTTGAAATATCTCCCGTAGCTTTTAGTTTTATGTCTATATTTCCATCCATATCAAAAGGTAAATCAAAAATATCAGTAAGAGATGATGAATCCAAAGATTTCCCTTCTAAATTAATATTCAGTTTGTTTGATGTTGAACTACCTGTAAAATTACAGATTTGATTATCATTACAGATTGCAATTTTGTCAAATTGTAATCTTGGATAATTAATAAAATTTATTATGCCGGAAATTTTTAAGTTTTGTTGAGATGGTGTTTTAAAAATGATTTTTTTATTTGCAATAGTATAATTTAAATTCAATGATTTAATTTTTGCTCTATTCAACCATATATTATCAAATTCAATATTGCCTTTGTATGTATGGGCATTTTTGTTCTTTATTAAAAACCCATTTAAATTTATATTACCAAAAATATCAAAAGGACCTAGATGTGCATTTACTATATTCAAAATAGATGAGTAATAACCTGTTTTTGTATTAAATTCACCAGACAATATAGTTATTTCACTATCTGAGATTTTTATATTTGCCTGATTTATAGAGACAATATTTTTATTGATTTCTATTTTTGAATTAAGAGAATGGAATTTAACTGATTTTATATAAACAATATCACTTGATAAATTAATAAGACACTTTAAATTTGACAATTTACCTGATATTGTTCCATCTCCGTAGAATATCCCTTCTAAAGGAGCTGTATAATTAATATATTTGTTAATTGCTTTTTCATTAATATCTTTAAAATCAATCTTGATTTTTGTTTTATTTGTATCAATTATTCCAGATGCATTAATAACAGCTTTATCAACCAATATCTTTAATTTTTTCAAATAGGTCTTTTTATCTTTGTAGACTATCTTAGTGTCAAGAGTGAAATTTAAAGAGGATAAAAAACCCTTTTTTATATTTGCAGATATTTCAATTTTAGGATTTGTCAAAGTACCATTTATAGTGGTTGTAGAATTTAATAACCCATCCATATCTTTATAATGTTTAGATATTTGTGTTTTTATTGTTTTAATATTAGATGAAATATCATTTGTTTTGAAATTGTATATTAATTTTCCTAACAAACCATTTTTATTCTCTATATTTTTTATATGTAGTTGTTTTGTTGATAAATTAATATCAGATGACAAGTTATCAAAATGAAAATTGTTTAATTGTAAATTAGGAATATATAATTTACCTATAATTTCATCTTCATTATTTGATATTTTTCCATTAAATAATATATGAGAATTAATATTTATATTTTTAAACTTGAAATTTCTAACATCACAATTTAAATATGAATCTTGGTTGTTTTTTGTAAAATCAAATAATGTTTTCAAATTTATATATGATTTTTTGCCTTTAAATATAAATGTCGATATATTAATTGTTGTTGGAGAAATAGTTCCTAAAATTGTCCAATCACTAAATTTATTTTCAAATAAATAACCATTTTTTAAATTAATATCTATTTGAGTTAATTCATTGGAATCATATTTAATATACCCGGTTGCAAGACCTGAAAGTTGTGGATTAAAACCTAACATTTTTAGTAAATTGTTGCTGTCTACACCAGAATAGTAAAATTCAATATTATGATGTTTTTTTGTTTCATAAAACCCTTTCATTACTAATTTTTTATCTTTAGTTGCAATATCGAATATCCATTTTGAATACTCTTTTGATATCTTGCCGAAAGTATCAAATTGTTTTAATTTTTTGGAAGATATGTTTTTTGCCTGTAAGAAAATATTTCCGCTTGTTTTACCTATATTTCCATATAAAGAAACTTGTCCTTTTATTTTTTTAAAAGATGATAAGAAAGGTAATTTTCTTATTGGAATATTCTTGATATCAACAGAAACTTCTCCGGTTTTATAGTTCCCTATTAACTGACCATTTCTGATTTTTTTTGTATAGATATCAATAGTATAGTTCCCGTTTTTTTGAATAACGGCATTAAAAGTATTATTTGTATTATGATAACAGCTTAAATTAATTTGATCATTATTATTATTTACTTTGATATCTAAAGTTCCAAAATTATTGTTTAATATTTTTGTGTTTTTTGTTTGTATGGAAATATTTAATAGTTTGTTTTGCATTGTTGCAGAATAATCAACATCAGTATGTAAGATATCATTGCTATCTCTAATAATAATACTTCCACTTGAATTCCAAATGTCAAAACTCGTTGGTTCTGCTTTATAAAATAAAGTACCAAAATCTCCTTGAGAATTAATTAATAAGCCGGTATTATCTTTTTTAATATAAGTATTTGATTTACCAAACAGCAATTTATCAAATGTAAATTGTTTTGTTTGTAATTTGTAATCAAAAGAGTTGTCAGTTAAATTATATTGTCCGCTAAGAGCAGATATTAATTTAACATTCCCATATAAATCTATGTCAAAATTTGATACCAATGATGTATTAGTTAAATCAATGGTTCCTGTTAAATTTAAATTATGATTATTATAATTGACAAATGTTGTTAATTTGATATTTTCATTAATATGAACTTCTGTATCGGTTGCTTTTAATAAATAGTCTTGATAAAGGATATTAGTGTTTTTTATCAAAATATTTAAATTAAATAGTTTTAATATGTTTTTTAATATTTGTATTTTAAATGATGAGAGAGTGACTGGATTATCTTTGTTTATTGGTTTGTTATTTTGATCAATATAAATTAATTTATTTATATTAACAGCAACGAGAGATTTAAGCGGTTTTTTTAGATTTTGAAAAAATATTAAAGGGTCAAATTTTAATGTTGCTTTGTCTATTAAAAATTCGTTGTCATATTCTATATCGTAAATGGATATCTCAAAAGGTAAGGAAATAGAAAAATTTCTAAATTTTATTTTTGAATTTGTTATTTTATTAATATGATTTTGAATAATTGGAACATAGTAATATTCTCTGTCACTTACAGTGATAGAGAATATTACTATTAAAACTAAAAAGTATAAAACATATCTTATTTTTTTCCACATTAATTTTATATCATAATAACAAAACTATTTCTTGTTAATTGGTACACCTGTTGATCTAGTTAGACTTCTAAACTCTTTAAAAAGTTTCAATGTAATTTTACCAGGTTTACCTTCACCAATTATTCTTCCATCAATTTTTACAACAGGAATAATTTCTGCAGCTGTTCCTGTTAAAAAACATTCATCTGCACAATAAAGATCATAAGTTGTAATTAGTTCTTCTTTAAGTTCTAATTTCAATTTATTTTTTATAAGTTCAATAGCTGCATTTCTTGTAACACCTTTTAAAGCTCCTGCTGAAGCAGGTGGTGTATAAACTAGACCATTTTTAATTGTAAAAATATTGTCTCCGCTACATTCAGCAACATAACCTTGAGCATTTAGCATTATAGCTTCAGGTACACCTGCTCTTTTTGCTTCAAGTTTTGCCATAATATTGTTAAGGTAGTTTAAAGATTTTATATTTGGACTTAATGCATCAGGCATATTTCTTCTTGTTGAAACTGTTATAACTTCAAGACCTTCTGTATATAGTCTTTCCGGATAAAGAGCAATTTTATCAGCAATTATAAAAATTGTTGGTTCAGAGCAATTAGCAGGATCTAACCCTAAATCGCCAACACCTCTGGTAACAACTAAACGGATATATGCATCTGTTAATTTATTAATAGCTAATGTTTGCAAAAGAGCTTTTTCCATTTCTGTTTTTGCTAAAGGAATTTCTAGCGCAATAGCTTTTGCAGAATCCCATAATCTGTCAATATGTTCTCTTAATCTAAAAACTCTGCCATTATATGCTCTAATACCTTCAAAAACTCCATCTCCATATAATAAACCATGATCAAAAATTGATACTACTGCATCTTCTTTGTTAACAAATTTTCCGTTAAGATAAATTTTCATTTTCTTCTCCTCAATATAAATATATTAGATTAATTTACCGTCAATCATCTTTAATTGTCTGTCAGCAGATTTTGCAAGTTCTTCACTATGTGTAACTACAACTAAAGTTGTTTTTAACTGATTACATATACTAAACATCAAATTTTCAATTTTTTCACCTGTTTTTCTATCTAAATTGCCTGTAGGTTCATCGGCAAAAAGTATTTTTGGATTATTAATCAATGCCCTTGCTAGGGCCACTCGTTGTTGCTCTCCTCCGGACAATTCATGAGGCATATGAGTTTTTCTTGAAGTTAATCCCATAATTTCTAATAATTCATTTGCCCTGCTAATTTTTTTAATTCTATCATTCCATACAGGTATCAAAATATTTTCTATAACATTAAAATCTGCAAGTAAATAATGAAATTGAAATACAAATCCAATGTTTTCTTTTCTCATATTAGATAATTTTGTACTATCATATGAATTGACTTTAATATCGTCAATAAAAACATCGCCGGAAGTAGGGATATCCATAAGCCCTAAAATATGAATTAAAGTACTTTTACCTGCTCCGGATGGACCCATTAAAGCTACTTTTTCGCCAGAGTTTATATTTAAATCAATACCTTTTAATACACAAACTTCCGGAGTTTTTGGTTTAGCATAATTTTTAATTAAATTTTTAGTTACTATTTTCATTTGTTTATCCGTATTTTATAGCTTCTAGCGGCTCTAATTTTGCAACTTGATATGCCGGATATAATCCAGACAATATCGTTATAAAAAAAGCACATAAACATACCGAAATAATATCAAATGGAATAATCATTACAGGTAGTTTATCTACATAATATACACCTTGAGGCAATTTAAATATATCAAAGTTTTTTAAACCATAACTTATTAATAAACCAACCATAAGCCCTAAGACTGTTCCGACACTACCAACAATAATCCCTTCATAAAAAAATATTTTAGATATTGAAAATTTAGAAAAACCCATAGCAGAAAGTATTCCAACTTCTTTAGATTTTTCAACACTTAATAACAAAGTATTAGATATTATATTAAATGAAGCAACTATTATAATTAATGCCAAAATAATAAACATCATAATTTTTTCCAATTTTAAAGCAGAAAATAAATTTTTATTCATTTCAATCCACGACTTTGTTCTGTATGGATAAGATAATTTTATTTGTAAATCTTTTGAATATTCAACTGCTTTTTCAAAATTAGTTGTCATTATAGCAATACCACTTACACCGCCTTCAAAAGAAAACATTTCATCAGCAGTGTTAATATCAACATAAGCTAAAGTTGTATCATATTCATACATTCCGGAATGGAAAATAGCTTCAACTTGAAATTTTTTCATTTTAGGAATAGAAGATAATTGACTTGGAAACATTGCAATTACATTTTCTCCTACAGTAACATTTATAGATTTAGCTATTTCACTTCCTAATATAATGCCATTTTTTTTGATTGTATTATTTGCCAGCAGATTATCCGGTAAAAGTTTATCAGTAATGTCTATCATAGAATTTTCAGCCTTATAATCGACACCTTTAATGAGAGCTCCTGTTCCTGAAGTATATCCCTGTTTTTTTATAATAGATTGTCCAAAAATGTATGGTGACATTGATTTTACATATTGTATGCCCCTCAAATCCTGAATAATATCTTTATAATTATCAAACACAGCTCCATCAACTCTTGAAAGATAAATATGTGGTTGTATACCAAGAATTTTTGCTCTTATATCTCGCTGAAACCCGCTCATTACAGCAAGAGTTATAACAAGAGCACAAACGCCTAGAGTTGTACCGCCAATAGCTATAAGTGTAGTCAAAAAAGCAAAGAATCCTTTTTTTCTTGCCTTAAGATATCTGCAAGCAATAAATAACTCTGGTGAATTTAACATTCAGGCCTCATAGCAGGGAAAAATATTACTTCTCTGATAGAATCAACTTCTGTTAAAATCATAACCAGTCTGTCTATACCTATTCCAAGTCCTCCTGTAGGAGGTAATCCTTGTTCCAGCGCATTTATAAAATCTTCATCATAAGGTTGGGCTTCATCATCGCCTTTTTTCTTTGCTTCAACTTGTTGCTTAAATCTTATTTTTTGTAAATGAGGATCATTTAACTCAGAATAAGCATTACAAATTTCCATTCCATTTATATAAAGTTCAAATCTTTCTGCAATTTCCGGTTGTTCAAATTTAACTTTTGTTAATGGAGAATATACAGCCGGATAATCCATTACAAAAGTCGGTTCTTGTAAATGTGGAACTACTTTTTCGTCAAAAACCTGATCTAATATTTTTTGGTCGCTTGCATCTTTAGGTAAATCTAAATTCAAATGTTTTACTTGTTCAAACATTGTACCGGTTTCAACATATTGTAAAAGTTCAAGCCCGGTATATTCTTTTATTAAATCAAAAAGTTTTGCTCTTCTAAAATTTAAATTTACTTTAGAACCTATTTTTTCTGCTGCTGTTTTAATAAGTAATTCTGTTAAATCCATCATATCGTTATAGTCTGCATAAGCTTGATACAATTCCATCATTGTAAATTCAGGATTATGATTTCTATCAATACCTTCATTTCTGAAATTTCTTCCGATTTCAAAAACTCTTTCTATTCCGCCGACTACAATTCTTTTTAAAAATAATTCAGGAGCTATTCTCATAAATAAATCTATATCTAAAGCATTGTGATGTGTTGTAAATGGTTTGGCATTTGCACCACCGGCAAGTGACTGTAAAATAGGAGTTTCAACTTCAATAAATCCTAATTCTTCAAGTTTTTTTCTGATCGAAGATATTACAAGACTTCTTTTTATAAACACTTCTTTTACTTCTGCATTTGCAATTAAGTCTAGGTATCTCTGTCTATATCTTGTTTCTGTATCTTTTAGCCCATGCCATTTTTCAGGAAGAGGTCTAAATGCTTTGCAAATAATTTGAAATTTTTCAGCTTTTAAACTTAATTCTCCGGTTCTCGTTCTAAATGGTATTCCGGATATTAAAACAAAATCAGACAAATCTGACATTTCTTTAAATATTTTAAAAGCATCTATTCCTACTTGGTCTGTTCTTACATATACTTGTATTCTTCCGGTTCCGTCAGCAATATCAATAAAAGAA
>Ga0265294_10010287_pt1 | contig 10660 bp, 7 predicted proteins | sample MunlanPumphouse3_FD_192504 | JGI IMG/M metagenome (GOLD analysis project Ga0265294, IMG submission 192504) | Groundwater microbial communities from a municipal landfill in Southern Ontario, Canada - Pumphouse #3 | ecosystem: Environmental > Aquatic > Deep subsurface > Groundwater | place...
AAAATTATGAAATAAATAAAGAATTAAAAAAAAAGTCAGAAATCACAATATTGTGTTTAGGTGAATCTACAACTGATGGGCAATGGCCAAAGTTCTTGAAAGAAGAATTAATTAAAAAAGGGTTAAAAAAAGAAGTAAAAATAATAGATGAAGGACATGAAGCATCCAGAACAAATTATTTGATAACAGAAGTTATTTATAAAAAAATAGATTTGTACAAACCAGATATAATAGTAAGTATGATGGGAATTAATGATCATGATTTTTTAATAGCAAATATCAATAAACCAAAATTAAAAACATTGTTTTGATATTCTTTTTGCAAAGGCGATAGAATATTTTCATATAAAACAATATGATAAAGCTATAGATATATATCAAGATTTAAATAAATATTATTCAAATAGAAAAAAAGATTTTATTATTGATGAGATTTTAGCATACAAATTTGCCAAAAATCAGGAAGCAAATGTCGATAAAATAATTTTAGAGTATATGAAAATAGACAAATATTTTGCAGTCCATGAAATTTTGGAAGTGCTTTGTAGAACAAAAAATGTTGATAAAATAAATGAATTATTTTTAAATGAAGATATTATTAGAAAAAATATTACTGTTTTTATTAGATTTAAAAAAGATTTATTTAATGTCGGGGCATTAGATATTGTAAAAAAAATAGATGAACAAATATTAATTATATTAAAAGAACCTTCTAAATTTAATAATATGAATATTATAAATATTTGTGGGTTTGAGGCAGTCGAAAGATTATTAAAACGAAATTATAAAGAGGCTGATAAATATTTTGAATTACAGACAGAATATTCTATGATGTATAAAATACCGACAATGCAAAAAAGCTATAAAATATTAGCTACTATTTGTAAAGATAAAAAAATAAAATTAGTAGCAATGCAATATCCGATTAGAAGCATAAAACCATTGAAAAAAATGTTAGAAAATTTTAATGAAGTTGTTTTTGTCAGTAATGAAACAAAATTTAAAGAAGCTTTAAAAGAAAAAGGGTATGAAAAAATATTTAGAGATAGATTTGCAGGAGATTTCGGGCATTGTACAGATTACGGCAATAGGTTGATAGCTGAAAATGTGGCAGAAACAATAGCAAAAATAATACAATAACAAAGTGCTTATTATAATAAGGAGTTAAAATGGATATTTTATTTGACAGAAAAAGTTGTAGAAGTTATAAAACTGATGAAATACCTCAAGAAGATTTAAATTATATTTTGCATGCAGGGATGAGCAGTCCATCTGCATTGAATACAAGACATTGGTCTTTCATTGTTATAAAAAATAAAGAAACACATAAACAAATCATGCAAATACATACTGCATCTCAAATGTTAGTAAATGCACCGATAGCAATAGTTGTTTGTGCGGATTTAGATAAACAATACAAAGGATACTGGCAACAAGATTGTGCTGCTTCAACAGAAAATATGTTGCTTGCTGCAACAGCTAAAGGCTATGGTTCTGTTTGGTGTGGAGTTTGTCCAATAGAAGACAGAGTAAAAGCATTTACAGAATTGCTAAAATTACCTAAAAATATGGTACCATTTTCTTTAGTAGTTATTGGTAAATCAGCTGAAGATAAACCAGCAAAGCAGAGATGGGAACCTAGTAAAATTAAATACGAAAGTTGGCAATAATTTAAATATTTTGAAAATGGTATAAGTTTTTTAAATATAGAGGAAAGGCAAATGTTAAAAGTTAATATTGAACAGCAACTGAAAGTTATCATAAATGAGTTTTCTGTATCAAAAGGATTAAACGAAGATATTCTTTTTACTGTTGAAATTCCACCAAAAAATATCAATGCAGATTTGGCATTAAATGCAGCAATGATTATAGCTAAAAAAATTAAAACTAATCCAAGGATTATTGCAAAAGAATTAATAGATATAATAACAATTAAATTGGCATTAGTGATTAAAACAGCAGAAATAGCTGGTGCAGGTTTCATAAATTTATATTTTACAGATACTTTTTTACAAAAAGAGTTAGAAAGAATATTAGAAGAAAAAGATCATTATGCTAAGCAAGAAAATTTTAACAAAGAAAAAATAATGGTAGAGTTTGTTTCTGCAAATCCAACAGGTCCATTACATATCGGACATGGCAGAGGTGCTGCAATAGGAGATAGTTTAGCTAGAATTTTAAAACATTTAGGATATAATGTCGTAAAAGAATACTATCTTAATGATGTCGGTAACCAAATGAATATTTTAGGGCAATCGACAGAAACAAGATATAAGCAATTAAAAGGAGAAAATATTCCTTTTCTTGAGAATGGATACCAAGGTGATTATATAAAAGATATTGCAAAAGATTTAATTAATGAAGGTAAAAATGCAGAAGAAATAAATTTTAAAGAAGAATCACATAAAAGAATTTTAGAAACAATAAAAAAAGATTTGAATTTATTTGCAGTTTCTTTTGACAGTTGGTTTTCAGAGTCTAAGATTGCAGAAGAAAAAGATGTTAATGGTAAAACAGAAGTAGATAAAGTCTGTGATTATTTACAAAGTAAAAATTATGCTTATCAAAAAGATGATGCTTTGTGGCTTTCTTCTACAAATTATGGCGACGATAAAGATAGAGTTTTAAAAAGATCAGACGGCAGATACACTTATCTGGCTTCAGATGTTGCTTATCATAAAAATAAATATGAACGAGGATTTACAAAGGTTATAAACTTATGGGGAGCGGATCATCACGGATATGTTGCAAGAATTAATGCCGCTATACAAATGCTTGGACAAAAGAAGGGAGCATTAAAAGTTATTTTATATCAATTAGTTTCTTTAGTAAGAAACGGAGAACCTGTAGCAATGTCAACAAGAAGTGGAGAATTTATTCCACTTCAAGAAGTATTAGCTGAAGTTGGCAGCGATGCTTGTAGATTTTTCTTTTTATTAAGAGCTCCGGATTCTCAATTAGAATTTGATCTTGAACTCGCAAAAAAGCAATCCAGTGAAAATCCTGTATTTTATGTTCAATATGTTAATGCAAGATGTCATTCAATCTTTAAAGATTATAAAGAAGACAATAATATCCCACTAGATTTTAATTTGTTAAATAGTAAGGAAGAAAGAGATTTAATAAAAAAATTAATTTCTTTTGAAGATGTGCTACTAATTTGTGATAAAACTATGAGTCCTCATCATTTAACTACTTACTTAACGGAAACAGCAGATATATATCATAGATTTTATGAAAAGTGCAGAGTATTGGGAAATGAGGACAAACTAACAAAAGCAAGAATTGAGTTATTAAAAGCAGTTTCAATAATAATTACGAAGGGATTAGATTTGTTAGGTGTTTCTTCACCGGAAAAGATGTAATATTAAGTTTAATACTATTCAATTTTTAAATCAGTAATCATAATATAAATATGATTACTGATTTTTTAAATTTATGAAATCTTTTATATCACATACTTCTATTATCGTTATTTTTGATAATTTATTTTGTATATTTATCGGGTTATTTAAGTAAAATTTATCTATTTTGTTTATTCCTTGTGAAAGTAAATATTGTTCCAAGTTGATAAAATAATATCGGTCTTTTTTTATTTCATCAAAAACTATGATATTACCATCTTTTTTATCTTTGATATGTATTGTTATATTTTTATTGTTTGTAAAAGTTTTATAAAACTCTTGTTTTTGTAATGGAATACATAATATCAAGACAATTATAAAAGCTAGTATAGACAGCATTATTTTATTCTTTCTAAATTCTATCATTATAATTATTGCAAAATAGTAAAAAAATATTTCAATTATGGTCGGTATTTTTACATCGATCATTGAAAATTGTAAATTTGCAAAGAAATGAATAATTCCTAAAACTACATTTAATATAAAAGATAAAACAATAGATATACTGAGAGCAATATAAGAAGAAATAAATGTAGTAATATAAAATAAAAAAGATAATCCAACAATAAAACCAACTACCGGCACTATCAAAATATTTACAATAAAAGATATTGTAGATAATTGTCCAAAATAGAAAATTAAAAGTGGAATAAGTGCTATTTGTGCTGATAAAGTAACACTTATGATTTCCCATATAAATTTATATATTTTATTTTTAATATTGCCAAATATATTGTTAATTTTTGGATATAGATAAATTATTCCCAGAGTTGCTAAGAATGAAAGTTGGAAGCTTGCTGTAAATAATGTTTGAGGATTAAAAATAAAAATTATTAAAGCAGATAATGCAATCGCATTATATATTAGAGGTTCTCTGTCTAACAGTAAAGATAAAAGCATACAGGTTGCCATTATAGCAGCTCTTACAGCAGGCGGATTTGCCCCTGTCATTAAAGTATAAAAAAATATTATTGGAATAGTTAAGGTGTAAATATATTTAAGTGGCAGGGAAAATAGTTTTAAAATAAATATAATAATAACTATACAAAAACCTATATGCCATCCGCTTACTACTAAAATATGTATAAGTCCGGTATTTACAAAGTCATTTTTTGTTTCTTTATCTGAAAAATATTGATTTCCTATAAACATTGATTGCAAGACTAAAGAATACGGCTGCTTAAAATAAGATACAAGTTTCTTTTCTATATCTTTATTGACTTTTAATGCTATTAACTTAATTTTATTTGGATGTTTGTCTATTAATTCGAAATTATAAAGATAAAATTTTGTATAAATATTTTGTCTTTGTAAATATAAATTATAATCGAAATTATATGGAAAATTTGGTTTTTCTATATTTGAAAGTTTTCCTGATATACATATAATATCGCCGTACTCTATATTGTATGCCAATGGCGCATAAACTAAAGTTTTTTCTTTAATTATAGTATCGTTAATATTATTGACTTCAAGAACGAATTGTTGATTATTAGCTTTAATTATCGGTTGTTCTAAAACTTTGCCTGTAAGTATTACTTTTTTTTGGCTTATATTATAAATTAAAAAACTTTGGTTATCTGCTGAAAATATACCCAAATAATTCAGAACAATAATCGTAGCAATATATATAAATAAAATCGTTATTATTGGACGTTTAAATAGCATTTTAAATTGTTATTAGTTTTTGTAATTGTTTTTTATAATTAAAGTTATTATTAATCTTTATCGCTTTTTGTATATATTCTATTGCCTTTTTATTATCTTCTAAATTTTCAAATAATATACTTAAATTATAATAATATTTAGAGTTTTTATTATCTAATTTTATTAATTCGAAATTTACTATTACAGCTTGTTCATAATTTTTATTCATTATATATAAATCAGACAATAATTCAGAAAAAACTATATTGTTTGGATCTAACCTATATGCTTTTTGAGCATATTCTAAAGCTTTCTCAATATTATTTTGTTCCATATAAATTGCACTTAAAGTTTTATAACATAGAGGCTTATTAACATTAGCATCTATTGATTTAAATAACAATATTTCAGCTTCATTAAATTTTTTCTCAAAACATAAAACATTTGCAATAGCTAATAAATATTTAGTTTTTTTGATATTTTCAGCTCTATATAATAATGTTTTAGCTTTCTCATAATCCTCTTTAGATATATATATATTAGCAAGTCCATGTAATGTAGAGTGATAATTTGGTGCATCAAGATATGCATTTACCCAAAATATATCAGGATTTTGATATTTGTTTTGTTGTATATATGATGCATATGAATATATTGTAAAAAGTATGATAAAAAAAACAAGTAAATATTTTTTTGATATTGGATATTTTATTATAATTTTATTAATAATTAATGTTATTATAATAATCATACCAAGTGATGGTATGATTAATCTGTGAGTTAAAAATAAATATTCTTGCATGAAAAAAGTTGGTAATAAACAAATAATAAACCATAATAATGAAAATATGATAATTTTTCTATCTATAAAATTTCTGTAATATGAAATAGCTAAGAAACTGAAAGTTAGGATATTGATTACGATAGTCAATGGATTTATCCGGATGTTGTATAACATTACAGGTATATATTTTGGAATTATAAATTTCTCAATATAAGTCATAAATCCTGATAAAATATTAAATCCGCAGATACTAAAATTTAATATATATTCTTTTATACCTATTGAAGATACTGACAAACTTCGTAATATAAAATAAATAATTAATGTTAAAAACAATATCAGTAAGTTATTTATAATGTTTCTTGGTTTAATTCTATATCCAAAACTGAATATAAATATAAAATACATTGGTATTATTGCTATAGCTGTTTCTTTTGTAAATAGTGCTAATATGAAAAAAAAGAAATATAGAATGACATATTTAGATTTGTTTAATTCAAGATAATTAACAAAATTTATAAACGATAACATTATGAATATTGTTAGCAAAGTGTCATTTCTTCCGGGGATCCATACCGCACAGGATGTAAATATTGGATGAACAGCAATCAATAAAATTATAAATTTTAATATATCTTTGTCCAGTCGTAACTTATATAAAAAAACATACATTAGATATATAGATAATATAAATAATATTATATTTGTAAGATGATATATTTTGATATTGTTTTTAAAGAAAGTTGCTTCTATAACAAAGCTTAAACTTAAAATTGGTCTATAAAATACAGTGTCATTTGAATAATAACATGATGTTAAAAATAATTTTGGTATATTTTTTATTTCAGATGAGACAAAAATACTTCTTGGAATTAATAAATCGTCATCAAGATTTGTATAATCGAAATTTATACTTTTACCATAAGTTGTAAATATTGTTATAGTTAAAATTATAAAAAAAAAATTTGTTTTAATTTTTTTAGATATATAAGATAAAAACATTTATATTATTCCTATAATTTGTTATTTTTTAATATTGTATTCAACTCACCAAGTTTTTCCGATATGGATATATCATATGGATTTAATTTATATGCTTCCTGAGTATATAAATATGCTTTTTTAATATCATTTTTTTTGAAATAAATTTCTCCTAAAGTTCGTAAACTCCCAAATTTAAGGAAAGGTTTATTGTTTTTGTCTGATAGTATATTTAAACATATTTTTTCTGCTTCAGTTACATTGCCTTCATGTAATAATATTCCTATGATATCAAAAATATATCTGTCACCGGAACTTAACCTATATGACTCATAAATGAGATATTTATATTGATTGTAATCGCCGATTGATAAATAAACTTTAGCTAACCCATTTATAACCAAATGATAATCGGAGGCATCAACATAGGCATTTGTCCAATATACATCAGCTTTTTTATATTTATTCATCTGTGTATATGACAAATATAAAAATATTGTAAAAAATATTAAATAACCAATTATGAAATATTTTTTTAATAGTGTATGTCTTTTTATAAGTTCAGCTATTGCTAATGTAAAGATAATGATGATTCCTATAGATGCAATTATTAATCTATGTGGTAAAAAGATATATTCTTTTTGAAAAAAAGTCGGTAATAATAAGAGCACAAACCACACAATTGCAAATAAAGTAATTTTTCTATTTGTAATTTTTTTAAAATATAAAAAAATCAATAAAAACAAAACAGATATGTTTAGTATGATAGTGCTTGTGCTGATTTTTATATTGTGTAACATTATAGGTATATAATCAGGGAATATAAGTTTATCTATATAAGTCATTATGCCTGTCAATATATTTGTTACATATTCATTCCAATTTAAAATATATTCTTTGAAATCTATTTGAGTTACCGCAATATGTCTTAAGATAAAATAGATTATTATTGTTGGTAAAAGTATTAGCAAAAATTTTATTATTTGTTGTTTTGTGATTTTGTAATTAAAACAATATATAAAAAATATATACATAGGGATTAGCAACAGCGTTGTTTCTTTTGTAAATAATGCTATTGTGAAAAACAAATAATGAAGCAATAAAAACTTTATTTTGTTTTGGTCTAAATAATTTACAAAATTGATCAATGACAAGCATATAAATATTGTCAACAATGTATCATTTCTTCCCGGTATCCATACAATACATGATGTCAATACCGGATGGACTGCTATTATTAAGCAGACAAATTTTAAAATATTTTTATTAAGTTTTAATTTTGATAAAAAAAAGTATATTAAAAATATCGTAAAAATAAACAATATGATATTTGTCAGATGAAAAATTTTAGTATTTAAACCAAATAAAATTATTTCTGTTGCGAATGATACATTTAGTATTGGTCTATAGTAGAAGCTATTATTTGAAAGATAACAAGAAGTTAGAAAAAGATTAGGTATGTTTTTAATGTTTGAAAGATAATTTACATTATTAATAATTAAAGTATCATCATCATGGTATGTAAAATCAAATGAAATACTTTTGCCATAAAGTGTAAATACTATAATTGTAATTAATATAAAAAAAGCAGTATTTGTTGTAATAAATTTATTTATTTTAGATAAAAACATAATGTCTCTTTTTTTATTCGTATATATTTCTAAAATTGTAAAGAATTTGAAACATTGTTTTATTGTAATGAAGATAATGAAACAAATGAATTAAATCTACCAGTAATATAACTAATTAAAGAAATTCTATTAAGTTTTAAATTTTCATCTTCACACATAACCATTACATTTTCAAAGAAAGAATCTAAATAAGGTTTAATATCATTTAGTTTTCTGATAGCTTTAGAATATTCTTTGTTTTCAAGCAAAGTTATGAGTTCTTGATCAATTTTTGAATACTGTTCATATAATTTTTGTTCAGTTTCTTCTTTGAGCAATGAAATGTTCACATTTCCAGTGATATTTAAATTTTGTTTTTTTGCTTGGTTTAATATATTTGTTGCTCTTTTAAATATTGTAGTAATAGATTCAAAAGAAGTTTCTTTTCTTAAGTTTTGTAAAGCTTCTAATTTAATTTTTATATCCCCAAGATTTTTTATCCCATCTTTTTGACATGGAATAATCACACATTTGACCTCATCAAATTTAAAACCTTCATTTTCATAAATATTTTCTATTCTGTTCCATAAAAATTTTATAAGTCTATCTTTTGCAGTTTTAAATGTTTCCATTTCTTTTATTTTAATTGGTAAATTATTTAATGATATATCTATCATTTGTTCAACATCTGCATTTGGCATAAATTCTCTTATCATTCTAATTATTCCTATAGACATTCTTCTTAGTCCATAAGGATCAGCAGAACCGGAAGGTTCAAATCCGATAGCAAAATCTGCTACTAATGTATCCAGTTTATCTGATAAAGAAATTATAGTAGCTAACATACTTTCCGGAAGAGAGCTTGAAGCACTTAATGGATAGTAGTGTTGTTCTATTGCTTGAGAAATGTCATCTGTTTCTCCGGAAACTTTTGAATATATTCTTCCCATAATGCCTTGTAATTCAGGATATTCAAAAACCATTTCACTAACTAAATCTGTCTTAGATAAATCAACAACTTTATTTATTTTATTTTCATCGCAACTTAAATTATTTTCTTTATTTATAACATTAGCAAGATTTTTTATTCTTGAAAGTTTTTCATAAACTGTTCCTATTTCTTTTTGAAAAATCAGTCCTTTTAATCTTTCCAATGATGATTCAAAAGATTTTTTAATATCATTATCATAGAAAAATTCTGAATCTGAAAGTCTTGCTACAACAACTTTTTGATATCCTTCTCTGACAATATGTTGGTTCTCAGATTTGCCGTTTCTAATACCGATAAAGTAATTTGTAAGTTTTCCCTGGGCATCTTTTATAGCAAAACATTTCTGTTTTTTCTTCATGCAAGTAATCAAAACTTCAGGAGGTAACTTTAAATATTTTTCCTCAAATTTACATAATACTGCTGTTGGGAATTCTACGAGTTGGTTAACTTCATCTATTAATTCGTCATCTAAAATAGCTTTAGATGAAATGGTATCTGCAACTTCATTTATTGAAGCAATAATTCTTTTCCTTCTTTCTTCTTGGTCAACTAAAACACAGTTGTTTTGCAAAGTTAATTTATAATTATCAACATTGTCTATAATTATTGGTTTTGTAGTTAAAGTATGAAGACCAATAGTTTTATTTGAGGATTTTATTGAACCGTTTGCGAGAGAAAATTTAATTACTTTATTTCCGTACATTGCAACTATTGTTCTTATTGGTCTTGCAAATTTCATACAAGAACTTTCCCAAACCATAGTTTTCGGAAAATAAATCTTTTGTATTATTGAAGGAAGAATTTCCGATAAAAGAGTTTCGGCTTTTACTCCTTTTATTTGTTTTATGTAATGGAAATATTGTCCCTTATCAGTATCTTTTATTAAAAGTTGTTCAGGCTTTATATTAAGTTTTGTTGAAAAACCAATAATTGCCTGAGTCCAATTGCCTTGAGCATCTTTTCCTGCTTTTACCGAAGGTCCATTAAACTCCTGTGTTTTATCTTCGCTTTTTTCAGCAACATCATTGATTATTAATATTAATCTTCTAGGGGTAGAATATGTATTGATAACAGAAAATTTCAAACCAATATTGGTAAGCATATCAGCTGCAAATTTATGAATTTGTTCAAGAGCTGGTGCAATATATGATGATGGGATTTCTTCTGTTCCTATTTCAAGTAAAACATTTTTCGTCATTTTAATATCCTTTTTATTTCAAATTTATATTTTGTCACTATATTG
>Ga0265294_10010288_pt1 | contig 10659 bp, 8 predicted proteins | sample MunlanPumphouse3_FD_192504 | JGI IMG/M metagenome (GOLD analysis project Ga0265294, IMG submission 192504) | Groundwater microbial communities from a municipal landfill in Southern Ontario, Canada - Pumphouse #3 | ecosystem: Environmental > Aquatic > Deep subsurface > Groundwater | place...
AGAAACAGAATTATGAACAACGATAAATATGTAGCACCGGCGCAATCACATATTGGGCATGTGCACTTGAAAGTTTCAGACCTCGAGAAGGCGATAGAGTTTTACAGCGAAGTGCTTGGATTTGAAGTAACTATGAGATATGGCAGTCAAGCAGCTTTTTTATCAGCCGGCGGATATCACCATCATATTGGTCTTAACACATGGCATAGCAAGGGCGGTTCGCCCGCACCCGTAAATTCTACCGGTTTGTATCATGTTGCCATAGTTTTCCCCGAGAGAAAAGATCTGGCAGTAATCTTTAAGCGACTCCTGGATGCTAAATATCCTATAGCGGGTGCCAGCGATCACGGTGTATCAGAAGCAATTTACTTGAACGACCCTGATGGAAATGGCCTCGAACTCTATTGGGATAAACCGAGAGAGCAGTGGCCATCAACCCCTGATGGTGGAATAGATATGTACACCATAGCGCTTGACCTTGAGGACCTTTTGAGCGAAATTGAGAAATAGACTCGGTTTGGATTTTTACACAAATAAAGTTGAGAAACAGAGTACTTCTCAACCTTATCAAAATCATTTTAAGAATAACAGTCGAAGTCCGGAGTAATTCTATTCCCCCCAGACTACTCTTTTTATATAATCGGTGTAGGATATAATAATCCTGACCACCTTTTCGCTAACGTTTGGCATGCTGTAATCGGCCACAGGCCTGAAAAACACATTATTTGGCTGTCCAATTGGCAAACGGTCACGAGTACCGGTATTCTGATACTGAAGCTGTACAAGCCCCTGCATCACTCTCTCAGGATTCAGCCCAACCATCATTACAGATGCTTCTTCCATAGCTTCAGGACGCTCGTGAGCTTCGCGGATATTCAGCGCGCGGAAATTGAGTATTGACGACTCTTCGGAGATTGTGCCGCTGTCTGACAATACGGCATAAGCATTCATCTGCAGCTTGTTGTAGTCGCTCAGCGCCATTGGTTTCATCAGCTGCACATTCTTGTGAAACGTGACACCCTTCTTCTCAATCATATTTCTTGTGCGCGGATGAGTAGAAACAATCACCGGGAAGTCATATTTATCGGCAATCTTATTCAGTATCTCAACCAGGTTAAAGAAATTCTTTTCTGAAGATATATTCTCCTCTCTGTGTGCAGAGACAACAAAAAACTTATCCTTCTCAAGGTTAAGAGTCTCCAGAATTGTTGAAGCATTAATCTTTGGCATGTATTGAGTCAGCACCTCAAACATCGGGCTGCCTGTCTTGATCACTCTGTCGGGTCTCAATCCTTCAGCCAAAAGATATTCACGGGCGATATCACTGTATGTCAGATTGATATCAGCCGTGTGATCTACAATCTTACGGTTGCTTTCTTCCGGAACTCTTTGATCGAAACATCGGTTGCCCGCCTCCATGTGGAAGATGGGTATATGACGCTTTTTAGCAGCAATGGCACATAGGCATGAGTTGGTGTCGCCCAGCACCAGGAAGGCGTCCGGCTGCTCTTTCTCCAGCACAGGATCAATAGCTATAAGAATCTGACCTGCCGTCTCCGTTGCATTCTTACCTGCTGCATTAAGAAAATGGTCAGGTCTGCGCAAACCAAGATCTTCAAAGAACACCTCGTTAAGCTCGTAATCATAATTTTGTCCCGTATGCACCAGGACGTGCTCAATAGCCTCGGACACATCCAGCTTTTGAAGCACACAACTAAGCCTTATTATTTCGGGGCGCGTGCCTACCACCGTTAACACTTTGAGTTTTTTCACTATATTGAAATTCTTGTATTTATTTAATATTTCAAAGTTATAGAATATTTTTTTTATATTTCAAAAAAGTTTCTTCTTCTCTTTTAATTATTACTATTTATTTTTGTCCTTTGAATGTTCCATTTAATACCGGTTTTAATAACCTTTGCCGGATTTCCTGCTACTATAATATTTGTATCTTTAAAACTATTTGTCACAATTGATCCTGTAGCAACAATAGTATCATTATTAAGGGATACACCTTTTAATATCTTTGTATTATGGCCAAACCACACCCTATCGCCTATTGAGATTGACTTAGAGGGATTTATCCTGTCACCGGTGTTTGAATCAAGAATAGAGTGACTATCACCGACTCTGAAAATTACATCTGTAGAAAACAAACAATTATCACCAAACTTCACACTTTCACCTTCGATACAAGCTACATGAGTAAATCCTTGTATTGAGTTTTGATCTCCAAACGATATTTCATTATTATCATCTTCAATATACAGATCTGCTGAAATCATTATATTCTTATATCCAATTCTGATAATATTATCATTGCCATATATATATATTTTTGTATCTGTCAATCTGTTGATCCCATAAGGTTCAAACATTATCTTGTTATTATTCCCTATTATTTTGATATTACAATTTTTCAAATAATTGCCTTTCCACTGAATGGAATTCTGCCTTCCCTTCTTTCTAATTACATTGGATGAGATCAGAAAGAAAATTATGGATGACAACCTGATAAAGTTTTTATTACCACCTTTAATAATATTTTTCAGCGATTCTATCATAGCGACCAGTCTTTTACAGGGTGTTCAGGGTGTTCAGGGTGTTCAGGCTATTACAGAGTATTCAGACTTTTTCAAAATAAGTATCAGGCTTTTCAGGATCAAAGATCTCATTCACCCACATAACCGTAACCATATCCGTATCACCCAGGTTCTCAATATTATGAGTATAGCCTACTGGAATATCAACCACTTCAGGCTTTTCTCCCGAAACAAAATATTCATACACTTTTACATCATCAATCTTACGGAAGCGAATCACTCCTTTACCACTTACAACCAGAAACTTCTCATTCTTGGTATGATGCCAGTGCTGACCTTTTGTAATACCCGGTTTAGAGACATTTATTGAAACCTGCCCACGATCGTGTGATTTAATAAATTCAGTAAACGAGCCCCTTTCATCAACATTCATTTTAAGCGGATACGAAAACTCATTCTCGGGCAGATAGCTAAGATATGTAGAGTACAGCTTCTTGGTAAGAGGGTCTGAGAAGTCGGGCAGCAGCAATGTCTTTCTGCTCTCTTTGAAAGAGTAAATAAGATCAACAATTCCACCTAAAGTGATTCTGTGTTCAGTTGGCACCTTGCAAAAATCGCCCTCCCTATTCGGGTTCCCCTCTAAAGCTGAAATCAGCTCTTTTATAACATCATCAATATATACCAGAGTCATTACTACAGAGGGGTCGTTAACCTGAATAGGCAGACCGTGTGCTATATTGTTACAGAAAGTTGCAACAGCACTGTTATAATTGGGTCGGCACCATTTACCAAACACGTTGGGGAAGCGGTAAATCAATACTTCAGCACCATTTTCCCTGCCGTAGTCAAGCAACAGATCCTCTCCGGCTTTTTTAGAAGCTCCATAAGGATTATCAAGCTCTGCCTGAATTGATGATGCCAGCATAACCGGGCAATTGTTGCCATATTTCTTTAGATTATCAAGCAAAGTAGAAGTGAAGCCGAAATTACCTTCCATGAATTCACTCTGCTCCTTCGGGCGATTCACTCCTGCAAGATGAAACACAAAATCGGCCTCTCTGCAATAATCATCAAGAAGGTCAGGATCCGTTTCTTTATCATACTCAAAAAGAGTCAGGTCATTTGTTAAATCATAACCTTTTGCTTTACCCTCTTTTATATTATTAAGTTCCGCTATAAGGTTTTTCCCTATAAAACCCTCCGCTCCCGTAATCAGTATTTTCATATTTTCGTTGTTTGGTTTTTTATTATTCGTCATTGTTTTGTTATGTTGTTTCGAAGAACGGAACTAATTCTATCGGGACCCGATCTGTGAAGCAAACGTTATATGACAAACTGTTTGAGCGAAGCGAGTTTTTGTCATATAGTGCGCGAACAGGAAGCGGGTGATTGAATTAGTGGAGTCAAGAAACAATATAATTAAACATAGAATAATAAAATATCATTATAGACTATGCAAATCCTCCCTGATCTCCGGGAGCTTCATAAGCAACTTCTTCATTTCCGTCAAATCAAGCCTATGAGTATTGTGAGAATGATAATCCTCAACTTTTGAAACATCCTCCTGACCTTCAATAAAGAACTTATCGTAGTTCAAGTCGCGACCGTCAGCCGGCACTCTGAAGTAGTTGCCCATATCAATCGACTTAGCCATCTCTTCACGTGTAACAAGCGTTTCGTAGAGCTTTTCACCATGGCGGGTACCAATAATCTTAACCTCCGTGTCAGCCTTGTACAACTCCTTCAAAGAATCGGCAAGCACATCGAGCGTTGCTGCGGGCGCCTTCTGAACAAACAGATCACCGTTTTGCCCATGTTCAAAAGCATATAGAACAAGATCCACGGCATCCTCAAGAGTCATCATGAATCGAGTCATATTAGGATCAGTAATAGTAATTGGTTTGCCTGATTTAATCTGTTCAACCCAAAGAGGAATCACAGAGCCTCTGCTAGCCATCACATTGCCGTAGCGAGTGCAACAAATAGTTGTCTTAGCATCTTTTCCAAGAGATCGTGCAATGGCAATTGCCACCTTCTCCATCATCGCCTTGCTTATACCCATAGCATTAATAGGATAAGCAGCCTTGTCGGTACTCAGCACCACAACACGCTTAACGCCAAAATCTACAGCCGAATCCAGCACATTCTCAGTACCAATTACATTTGTTCTTACCGCCTGCATGGGGAAAAACTCGCATGAAGGCACCTGCTTGAGTGCCGCAGCATGAAAAACATAATCCACACCACGCATGGCTGTGTCAACAGAACGCTTATCGCGTACATCCCCAATGTAAAACTTTACTTTTGCATTCTGAATTCTATGTCGCATATCATCCTGCTTCTTTTCATCCCTGCTGAAGACACGTATCTCACCGATATCAGTATCTAAAAATCTATCCAGGACAGCGTTACCAAAGGAACCTGTGCCCCCGGTTATGAGCAATGTTTTATTTGTGAATTCCGACATTTTGATAATATTATTATATGGATTATTGTCTGGTTTATTATCTGGTTTATTATCTGTTAGAGACTGAATCCTGTTTCACAGAACCCTGAATTACGGAACTATTAATTAATAATCTTTCAGCATTATTTTCAAGAAAATCAATCACCCGTTTCGATTGATAGATATTATTTTTATTATCTAGAACAAACTGTTTAGCCCTACGTCCTTTCAGTTTAAGCTCCTCCGGTGGTGTATCGACTAATAATTTTGTAAGCATTTGATGCACACCATGAGCAGACTCATCCTCAAGCAGATAAACATAGTCGTGATATTCCTTTGGCATACCGGGAAGCACAGTTGTTAAAACCGGAGTACCCGACACCATATACTCCATGTTCTTTGAAGGAAATGAGTATTTGGTGAAGTCTGCAACCGTAGGTCTTGGATTAACCAGCAAAGCTGCCTGCAGCTCCGCTTCCACCACCTTACTGTTGTGCACAATACCAAAGAAACGTATTCGGTCATCCTCTTCCATATCTTTTTTGATATCATCAACCATAGCACCATGACCAAAAAGATGTAGCTCTGCATTCTTATCATCAAGCATTTTAAAACCATCGATAAGATACCTTATACCATACTCTTCGTATAGCCCGCCTGCATAAATCACAATTTTTCTGTTATCGTTGCAGACTGCAGAATCACTGTTAACCATGTTGGCATCAACAAGTCCCTCCATAATCATATAAGGCCTACCCTTCCGGTTTACAACCCCATTCATCTGTTCAGTCAGCAGTATGTAGGAGTCAAAGCTGTTAGCATATCTGTCTATCACCTTTTCTGCATACCTGTGGATAGCAGTTCTTCTGCTCCCTGCCAGCATCCCGGGCAGTCCCGGCAGATCAGTCACCACACCCACCGCTTTAATCTTCAGCAACCTGCATGCAAGCAGAGCACCTGAGCAGAATTCAGTCTGCAAGACATCAAGAACTGCAACATTCCTGTTTTTAGTCTTTAGGTTCTTGCTGAGGTTTGTGTCACACTTAAAGTATTCATTATCGCTGATGTTTGTGTGATTCTTTATATTTTCGTTGTTAGGGGAATCAACTACTTTACCTGAACCCTTTCTGTGCTTCAGTCCCCATTTAAGAGTTAAAAAGAAACCTGACAAGAATATATAAAGATTGTAAACCAGCTTTATATCAGCTTTCCTACTATAAATATAGTTTATCTTATCCTCAGTCTCTCTTTTTCTCTTATAGAACTTCGGTCCTGTAGTTTTCGGTATCTCAGTAAGCGCATACACATCACATCCGTTTTCAGCCAAACCGGTTACAAGAAGCTTATTAAACTTCTGAATAGCCTGAATTGGTTTATATCCTGCATCAAACAACTCCTTAATCAGTTTGTCAGAACATAAAGTTGAAACGTAAAGGATGTTCATCTTAATCCCTAAATAAGTGAATGAATATACTACTCATTATCGATATCCGCCTTGAGCTTCAGTTTACGCACAAAACGCATATCATGCTCCACCATTATCTTCACAAGCTTCTCAAAAGAAGTCTTTGTCGGGTTCCACCCAAGAAGAGTGCGCGCTTTAGTCGGATCACCAAGAAGCTGTTCAACCTCCGCAGGGCGGAAATATTTAGGATCCACCTCTACAATTACACGTCCGCTATCAGCATCAATACCTTTCTCGTTAATACCTTCACCCTCCCAGCGCAGAGTGATACCCGCCTCAGCAAATGCGAGAGTACAGAATTCGCGCACCGAATGCATCTCACCCGTAGCAATAACAAAATCTTCCGGTTCGCTGTGCTGCAACATCAGCCACATACACTCAACATAATCCCTTGCGTATCCCCAGTCGCGCTTAGCATCAAGATTACCCAGATACAGCTTATCCTGCATACCCTGTGCAATACGAGCAGCAGCAATAGTAATTTTGCGGGTCACGAATGTTTCGCCCCTTCTCTCACTCTCATGATTAAATAGAATACCATTTACTGCATACATACCATACGATTCCCGGTAGTTCTTTGTAATCCAGAAACCATAAAGTTTGGCAACACCATAAGGGCTGCGCGGATAAAAGGGGGTAGTCTCCTTTTGCGGAACCTCCTGCACCAGTCCGAACAGCTCAGAAGTTGACGCCTGGTATAGACGAGTTTTCTTTTCAAGACCCAATATTCTAACCGCCTCCAGCAGTCTAAGCGTACCCACGGCATCCACCTCTGCAGTATATTCCGGCACATCAAAGCTCACCTTCACATGGCTCTGTGCTGCCAGATTATAAATCTCATCAGGTTTTATTGTCTGAATTACCCTTATCAGCGAGCTCGAGTCAGTCATATCCGCATAATGCAGATTGATCAAACGTTTCTGATGCATATCCCTTACCCATTCGTCAAGATAAAGATGTTCAATCCTCGCTGTATTAAAAGAAGAAGATCTGCGCATTAGTCCGTGCACCTCATAACCTTTCTCCAAAAGGAACTCTGCAAGGTACGATCCGTCCTGTCCGGTAATACCGGTGATCAAAGCAGTTTTAGTCATTATAATAAATTTATATTTATATGTATTTTCTTAGCCTATAACAAAATAAATTCCTCTTTGTTTTAAGAAATTTAAACTTAATAACATACAATTCCATCCTTTAAATGATACAACAAAGGTACCACATTTATACCAAAATCCACAATTTACAAAAAATGAACACTCTTTTCTTGCTTCATAAACATATTACTCTTAATTTTAACATTATCAACATATCGCCAAATTAGACAAACGTTCAATATTTCCGGCAAAAAACATAAATATGATTTATTTTTCAACCTTATAGTACCACAAAGAGCATGTTTTTGTAATTAATTAACAATCTAAATCAAATTAACAATGTCTAAAGTAAATTTAATGAGATGTAAAAGTGGAATTTTATTAGCAGGTATAATTTTCCTTACAACCTTAAATTCCTGTTTAAAAGAAGAGATCGATAATTCAGGTAAAGATAAACAGGTAGCTGCAGTATTCAGAACCACAATAAATGATACGGGAAACAAAAAGACACCCGCAACCCGTGCATCCGGCAATCAGTGGGAAGCAGGTGATGAGATTGGTGTTTATGCACTCATTCAAGGAGCAACGGCAGGCGATTATTCAATATACAACGAAAAAGAAAATATCAGGTACATCAACAATATTAACGGCAACCTGGCCGACTTTCAGGCAGCAGGTGAAGAAATAATATTCCCTGTCTCAAAAGAAAATCTTAAATTCATTGCCTATTACCCCTATACAAGTACCGGAACATCAGGGTCAACTCTTCAAATAGATGTTACAGAACAATCAAATCCGTCCGAAATTGATGTTTTGTATGCACAGTCAACAGACTACAATTGCGACAATCCTGAAGTCAGCCTCACGTTTCATCACATCTTATCACATCTGGTTATAGAAGTTGCCACTCCCGAGACGATTAATCTTGAGGGTGCACAAATCACAATTCACAACACAGTAAATAAGGGCACTATCAATCTTGAAGATGGTACTGTCACACCCGACACAGAATCTTCTCTAAACAGTCCGATCATACCGTTTACAACTTTCGATCAAACAGAAAACAAAATCACAGCAACAGCAATCCTGCTCCCCGGGTGGGATTTCTCTAAAGCAGAAATACAAATTAATACTGCCGACAACAACACATATATCTGGCAACCGGATGAGTATTTATTACAACCAAATATCATAAGAACCTATCAGTTAAATCTGACATCCGCCTCAGTAGAATTAATAGCATACGGATCCACAATAAGCGACTGGGGAATAGACCCAACCATAATATCTAAAGACATCCAGCCAGTTGAAAAAGTAGGAGAAACCGACTCAGCGGAAACCGGCTCAAGAGAAAACCCATACACGGTGTCTCAAGTTTTAGCCATGGATACACAAACAGAACCGATATGGATTAAAGGTTATATCATGGGATGGGCAAAACCTAACATATTTGATATTCAACTATTAAATCAACTTGATGAAATAGATGAAACATTCTCGCCTGAAAATATTGTTCTCGCTGAAAATCCAACTGCAACTGAAACATCTCAAATGATAGCGGTAGAATTTAACAAAGAAACTCCAAATGATCCGCAGACATTTCTAAATCTCCATGATAACTTCGAATTGATTGGCAGAGAAGTGAAAGTTTATTGCACCACCGGAAATAAAAACGAACTGCTTTGGGGTCTTAATATCATTGATTACGAGTTAGTTTAGCAAGCCACACAAAAGGAATATAACATAAAAATAAAGAACCCTTCGGATGTGCGCTGATGCACAATTCCCGAAGGGTTCTTAAAATATGATTAACACAAAAATTATTTAATTTACACAGAGATAATCAATCAATCAATCCAGAAAAACATGAATCATTTCAGAAAAACATGAATCATCAACAAAGCTAATACAAAAGTTTACGTCTCAGGGTTAAAGATTTAGAAGAAGTACTAAAACAGACATCATAAAAAAGACTGATCCTTTTCAGTTTCAGTCAATTAGAGCATAAGGCCTATACTAATTAATTTATTTTCAATTATTTCCTCAAATACAAATACCAATACACACACCCCACCAGCAGGCTGCCCCCCACTAAGTTGCCCAGCGTTGCCGGCAGCAGGTTATCAATCAAAAAGGCACCCCAGGTGATATCCGCACCCGCGTATATTGCAGCAGGAATAAAAAACATATTGGCGATAGAGTGCTCATAACCAAAAGTAACAAACAGCATCACAGGAATCCATATCCCTATGGTCCTGCCGATAATATCCTTCCCGGCATACCCCATATACATACCCAGGCACACCAGCCAGTTGGCACCAATACCCTTCCAGAAGACAGTCATGAAATCCTGATTCACCTTAGCATCCGACAATTCAAACAGATAGCTGCGCCACGGATCCACATCCAGCATACCAATATTGGCAGACAAGACATAAGCGATAAACTGCGCACCAATAAAATTAAACAGGTAAGATATCAGGAGAATCATCGCAGCCCTGCCAATCGCAATCTCCCTCCCAAGCACCGGAAAGGTAAAAGAAGCACAGTCACTTGTAAACAGATCAGCACCCGTGATAGACACCATGATCAGTCCCACGGGAAACAAGGCACCCGCAACAAACTTCACAACACCAGGATTAGCAGCAGCCACACCCGGCATACCGCCCGCCACCATCACAGTCAGCAATCCCCCCAAAGCAATAAAAGCACCCCCGAGCACAGCCATCACGGCAAACTTCTTAAAAGCCTGTTTCGATTTATCAATAGCACTCTCTCTGAAAAGCTTAGTCGCTTCAGCAGCCGTAAAATAGTTCATAAGTTAAAAGCCTAAAATAATTTTATTACAACTTTAATTCAAACGCGTGTTCATAGCTGATCACACTCCGATTCTTTTCGTTTTTCTTCCAAGCTTCTTCCAAATGGCTCAGCTTGATAATGTCGTTTGTGCTGGTAGACTTGAATAGGGAGGCTACTTTTTCTAAAACTTCCAATTCCTTTTCAGTGAATAAATCAGCTTTAAACGGTCTGTCTTTTCTTGCAATAAACTGTTCTCCTGTGTTACCATTTGAGAACTGTATATTCTTAATATCAATTTCCTCTTCGTTGGCT
>Ga0265294_10010289_pt1 | contig 10657 bp, 15 predicted proteins | sample MunlanPumphouse3_FD_192504 | JGI IMG/M metagenome (GOLD analysis project Ga0265294, IMG submission 192504) | Groundwater microbial communities from a municipal landfill in Southern Ontario, Canada - Pumphouse #3 | ecosystem: Environmental > Aquatic > Deep subsurface > Groundwater | place...
CCATAGAGCCTTAGTTCATTTTTTTACAATGCGCAGATTTTACTTTTTACATAGCTGATTGTTCCTGAAATTTTCAGCAAAGGAATATACGCAATAAATTATTTCTTTTCAATCCTGAAATTTGTGCTTATCTTTAAAAAAATATTTCGGAGGCTTAAATGAAAACAATTATACTTCTCCTGACCGGCTTTATTCTGGGTATCTTTGTTACTCTGTTACTGTTCATGAATATATTTCCTTCATTGATGATTACGACTAAAGAGAGCATGTACGGATTTGAGGAGACCGTCAGAATGGTAGATGAGGCTTCCGCTGAGAACGGCTGGGCTGTATTAAAGGTGATCGATCTTGGAAAAAGGATGGAAAGGGCCGGTTATGAAGACGCTCCGAGGGTAAAGGTAGTTGAGCTGTGTCACGCGGAAAACACTTATGAGGTTCTTAAGAACGAAGATGATATGTTCGTTTCCGCCATAATGCCGTGCAGGATGGCTGTTTACGAAAAAGGGAATGGGAAAATTTATGTTTCAAGAATGAATATAGGTCTGATGAGCAAATTCTTCAGCCCGAACGTTAAAAAAGTAATGGGCGGTGTCGCGGAAGATGATGCAAGCATACTTAAGGATATCGTGAAACAGTAGCGATTTTGACTTTTTTTTGAAAGGCTGTGATCTGATCGTTTTTGTTAGTTGAATAATTCTATTGAAAAATATTTCGCAAATACTTCTTGCCGTGTCACGATTTGACACGCCTCTGGTCGTATATTTCTAAAAAGTAATTTAAGAGAGGCAGTTATGTCGGAATATGAAATGGAAAAATTTGAGGCTAGTATTCGGGAAAAGATCTATTCGATCCGGGGCTTTCAGGTGATGCTGGACAGGGACTTGGCAGAGCTGTATGGGGTGGAGACCAGAAGGGTAAATGAGCAGGTCAAACGAAATAAGGGGAGATTCCCTGTAAGTTTTTGTTTTATGCTAACAATTGACGAATTTGAAAACTTGATGTCGCAATTTGCGATATCAAGTTGGGGCGGTTATCGTAAAACGCCCTATGCTTTCACCGAGCATGGAGTAGTTATGTTGTCTTCAGTACTTCGTAGTGACAGAGCAGTATGAGCCTGTTGAAGTCGTGGAGTTCGATAATTCTCATGACAGGTTCATTCTGATAGATGAGAAGGTAATTTATCACTTCGGAGCGTCGCTGAAAGATCTTGGTAAAAAGTGGTTCGGGTTCTCAAAGATGGATGTTGAAGCTATTGAGATGCTTTCGAGGATTAATAAATAATATTATGAATAAGTATTATATCAGAAAATTACGCAGCATGAAGTTCGAATTCTCGATCCTGTCGTAAAGGGATTCGTATAATTTTTTCAGGATCGCGTAGCCTGTTTCCTTGTCGCTTTCCATAAGTTTATTCAGTTTTGAACCACTGATCCTGATGAGCTCAGATTCGCTGGCGGTTACGGCCGTCGCGCTCCTTCTTCTTTTGACCACGCACGCCATTTCGCCAAAGAAATCACCCTGATTGACGGTATAGATCTCCTTTAGCTGTTCGGAATCGTCCGCGAAGAATTTTGAGGATACATAAATTTTGACCCTGCCTTTTACAACAACGAAAAGGTCGTAATTTTCATCGTCATCCTCTTTAATGACCGTCGAATCCGCCTTGTGTTTTTCAAGTTTGCAGAACTTCCCGATCTTTTTTAGAATGCTTTCGTCAAGGTCTTCGAACATCTTTGTTTTTTTAAGACTTTCGATCATAACCGCCTCCTGTATTATCTTTGCCGACTATATCTGCGATAATTCTGTAAGCACGCCGTTGGTCGATTTAGGATGGATAAAGGCTATTTTCATTCCGCCTGCCCCCACTCTGGGCTTTTCATCGATCAGCACAAATCCCTGAGCCTTAAGTTCCTCAAGCGCTTTTTCAATGTCCTCTACCTGATAGGCTACATGATGAAGCCCTTCCCTGTTCTTTTCCAGAAATTTCGATATGGGGGAGTTCTCTGACCTTCCCTGAAGAAGCTCTATCCTGCTCTCTCCGACTTCGAACATTGCAACTTCAACATCCTGTTCAGGAACATATTCAGTTTCGTAGTGCTTTATGCCCGTCATAGCCACATATTTCTCAGCGGCCGCCTTAAGGTCTTTAACAGCTATTCCGATATGATGAATTTTTTTCAGCATTTTTATATACTCCGTCTTTAGAATTCAGCGTTCTTTGGCGTTCTCGGGAAAGGAATGACATCCCTTATGTTCTCTACACCTGTAAGATACATCACCATTCTCTCAAATCCAAGACCGAATCCGCAGTGTTTGTTAGTTCCGTATCTTCTCAGGTCAAGGTACCACCAGTAATCCTGTTTATTCAGGCCCATCTCTTCAATTCTTTTTACAAGAACATCGTACCTTTCCTCTCTCTGACTTCCGCCTATTATTTCGCCCACGCCGGGTACGAGAAGGTCCATCGCGGCAACGGTCTTATTGTCTTCGTTGACCCTCATATAGAAAGCCTTGATGCCTTTAGGGTAATCAGTTACGAACAAAGGTCTTTTATACACGGTCTCGGTCAGATATCTTTCGTGCTCGGTCTGAAGGTCGATCCCCCACTCAGGTTTATAATCGAACTGTTTGCCTGACTTGATCAGTTCCTCCATAGCTTCAGTGTAAGTAACCCTTCCGAAATCGGAGTTCAGCACGAAATTCAGTCTTTCGAGCAGGCCTTTATCGACCCACTGGTTGAAAAATTCCATTTCTTCGGCTGCGTTCTCGAGGACATAGCTAATCAGATACTTGACCATTTGTTCTGAAACATCCATGTTGTCCTTGAGTTCAGCGAATGCCATTTCCGGCTCTATCATCCAGAATTCAGATGCGTGTCTCTGAGTGTTGGATCTTTCCGCCCTGAATGTCGGCCCGAAAGTATAAACATTCCTGAAAGCCATGCAGAAGTTCTCGACATTGAGCTGGCCGCTAACGGTCAGGTTCGTCTGTTTCCCGAAGAAATCCTTCGAATAATCTATACTGCCGTCTTCGTTAAGCGGCGGTTTTTTCATGTCAAGCGTGGAGACCTGGAACATTTCTCCGGCGCCTTCGCAGTCGCTTCCGGTAATTATCGGGGTGTGGACATAAACGAAATTACGCTCGGTGAAGAACTTGTGTATTGCGAAGGCCACGAGGCTTCTTACCTTGAACACGGCCCTGTACAGGTTCGTTCTCGGTCTAAGATGCGCTATCGTCCTCAGATATTCAGTCGTGTGTCTTTTCTTCTGCAGAGGAAATTCAGGATCCGCCAGTCCGATGATCTCTATATTTTCAGCTTTCAGTTCGAAAGGCTGTTTGTCTCCGGGAGACTTTATAAGCTCGCCCTTTACGGTAAGAGATGACCCTGTCGTGATCTTCGTGATCTCTGCAAAGTTAGGCAGAGTATCGTCGTAAACAACCTGAATGTTCTTGAAAAAAGTTCCATCGTTAAGTTCGATAAAACCGAAATTCTTCGATGTCCTCTCTGTTCTGACCCATCCCGAGATCTCTATTTCCTTTCCAAGTTTCTCCGAATAGCTTTTCCATATGTCGTAAACCGTTAATGCCATTTAATTCTCCAGTTAGTCACCATGTAAAAAAAGCGTCCGTGAGGACACTTTATTTTAGATAAGAATCCAGAGTTTTATTCGGACACTTACACGCCTTGACTACTTCTTCAACGAATTTGTGCGTCTTAGCCTCTGTAAGCATAGTTTTTACGATCTTTACGATCTGGATCTGATCTCCGCATACCGGACAAAGTCCCCTTGAGGATTTTAGACCGTACACCTGTTTTTTTGCCATTTGATGCTCCCTTTAAGATTATCGAATTTTAGTTATTTTAAATTCCTTTTCCGCAATTTTAATGCTGTCCTGAAAGAGTCTTAAAACATAATATCCCTCTTTCCAGTCTGTTTTTACTCCTGCTGAATACTCCAGATAGACATCCTTTTCCTTCAGGTTCATTTCTTTCTGCGTCGAGTTAATGATCCTGTTTTCACCGTCGAGCCAGATTTCTTTAAAAGATATGCCGTCATCTTTGTCGGAGAGGTTCCTTACGATCAGTTCATACCACATCCAGTCAACAGATCCTTCTCTGAACGCTGAATTATATACCCTGTATTTTTTTTCAAGTCCGTCAGCTCCGGAGGTAAAAAATCTTAACGATTCCGTTTCGACCTTCGGCTCGTACGGATCGCCCACGGATTCTGTACCGCTTTTATACACGGAATTGACAGCCACACAACCTGAAAGTGTTATGAGAATGAACGCCGCCGCTATGGCCTTAATCTTATTCATCGCACGCATATCCTGATTAAATAAGGACTCAAATATAATCAAAAGACTTTCTTAAAACAAGCAAAAATTTTCTTTAATTTTATTCCTTGAAATATGGCGTTCTAATGCTTATCTTGTTAAGTTGTGTACCACAAGCATGAAATAAATTAAAATATCTGAAAGGAGAATGAACATGAACATCAGCGAGCTGAAGTCAAAACACAAACCGCTAAAGCAGATGCCTTACGAACCAAAGGAACTTTACAGAGGCTATACGGACAGAACACTTTACATCAACCTCGACACGAACGATGTAAAAATAAAGCCTGTACCTGCTCAGATGAAAGAAAAATTTATCGGCGGTAAAGGATACGGACTTAGACTTTTGTGGGACGGAACAAGACCTGACACAAAATGGAACGACAACGACAATGAGATAATCATTGCACCCGGCCCGATCTGCGGTATCACTCAATATGCCGGAGCGGGAAAGTCCCTGGTTGTGGCGATCTCGCCTACTACCGACATAGTGATAGACAGTAATGTGGGCGGATTTTTCGGCCCGTTCCTGAAATTTTCAGGATTCGACGCTCTGGAATTGCAGGGTAAGGCGAAAAATGATGTCATAATCGTAATAGACGGCACCAAAAATACGGTCTCGATCGAAGAAGCGCCCGCGGAAGAGATCGACAGCCACATTCTTGCCGAGCAGCTTACCGAAATGTATTCGGACAGCACAGACCCGAGAGACATGAAAAATGTTTCCGTTATATCCGCAGGTCACGCTGCTGAGCACACAATGATCGGTATGCTTAACTTCAGCTGGTTCGACATAAAAAGAAAAAAATGCAGACTGAAACAGGCCGGAAGAGGCGGTATAGGAACAGTTTTCAGAAACAAAAAGATAAAAGCAGTCGTCGTAAAATCAGCGGGTGTGACTCAGGACCCGAACCATGTGGCCGATATGGAAGCGATAAAAGAAAGAGGAGCCAGGTTCGCAAGAGAGATGAAAGAACTCGACCCGCACCAGTGCCGCATGAAGCAGGAGGGAACTGCTCACCTCGTCAACATCATGAACGACTACAATCTGCTTCCCACCCATAATTTCAAGTTCGGATCGCACAAGGACGCCGACAATATCCATTCCAGAGTGTGGAACAGCAAATTCACGCAGGGAATGAACGACGGATGCTGGATAGGATGTACTATGAACTGCGCTAAAGCCGTTGATAATTTCGTGCTTAAATCAGGACCTTACAAAGGACAATCCGTCATAGTTGACGGGCCGGAATACGAAACTGCCGCCGGCGTGGGTTCCAACATGGGAATATTCAATGCCGATACAATAATTGAACTCAATTTCTACTGCGACACATACGGAATAGACACAATTTCATTCGGAACCATGACGGCTTTTGCAATGGAGTGCTACGAGAAAGGGATCATCACAAAAGAGCACACAGGCGGGCTTGAACTCAGATTCGGCAACGAAGATGCGGCTCTTGAGCTTATCCATCAGATGGGAAGAGGCGAAGGGTTCGGCAAGATCGCAGGTCTTGGAGTTCGCGGAATGAAGAAGTATTTCGCTGAACATTACGGCGCTGACATGGGCTTTATGAACGACATCGGTATGGAGAACAAGGGACTTGAATATTCTCAGTATGTTTCTAAAGAATCCCTTGCTCAGCAGGGCGGATACGCGATGACCAACAAAGGGCCGCAGCACGACGAAGCCTGGCTGATCTTCATGGACATGGTAAACAATCACATTCCGACATTCGAGAACAAGGCTGAAGCTCTGCACTATTTCCCGATGTTCAGAACATGGTTCGGCCTGATGGGACTCTGCAAGCTGCCTTGGAACGACGTTGAGCCGGAGAACAATGCGCAGACCGACGAACCGGCAAAAGTACCCGAGCATGTTGACAATTATGTAACGATCTATAACGCCGTAACAGGCAGCAACATAAATAAGCAGGAAATGATCAGGCAGTCCGAAAGGGTTTATAACTTCCAGAGAACCTTCAACATCAGAAGAGGTTACGGATTAAGAAAGCACGACGCACAGCCTTACAGAGCCGCAGGCCCGGTGACTGTTGAAGAGTACAAAAGCCTCGAAGAATTCTACGATAAAAAGATGAAGGAAGATATCGGAGTTGATCCTGCGGGTAAGACCGTTGATGAAAAAGTCGCGATCACCAGAAAGTACAGAGAGAACAGGTACGAGCAGCTTCTTGATGCAGTTTATGAGAGGAGAGGCTGGACCAAGAACGGAGTTCCCAAGATCGATTATATGAAAAAGATCGGTATGGACCTTCCTGAAGTTATCGAAATACTTTCAAAGCATCAGTAGGGATATGAACTTTGGGAAAAATTACTGTTAACGGGCACGAGATAGACTGGAATGACAATATGACGGTCAGGAATGTTCTTGACAGGATGAAATACTCTTTCAGGATGCTGGTTATAAAAGTGAACGGCACGATAGTAAAACGGGAAGACTGGGAAACTTTTCCTGTCCCTGAAGGAGCTGATGTAAAAGTAATACATTTAATGAGCGGAGGATAAAATGTTCAAAGTTAATGAGTATTTTGACGGAAAAGTTAAGTCCGTCGCTTTCGAGACGGGGGAATGCCCCGCAACAGTAGGCGTGATGGCCGCGGGAGATTATGAGTTCGGAACCTCGTCAAAAGAATTCCTTACGGTGACGAGCGGAAAACTGACAGTTCTTCTTCCAGGCGAAAGCGAGTGGAAGAGCTACGGTCCGAACGAAACTATGGTGATCGATCCAAACACGAAATTCAAAGTCAAAGTCGAAAAAGACTCCTCTTACATCTGCCTGTATAAATAAATGAAAAATATCTTCGAAAGAAATGTCAGCGGGATGACCGAAAGGTTGTCCCGCAGCGTTATCGGCATTGCCGGATGCGGCGGCATCGGCTCCAATGCAGCTGTTTCGCTGGTGCGCGCTGGGGTCGGGAAGCTGATAATAGCCGATCATGACACTGTGGAGCCTTCAAATCTGAACAGGCAGTATTTCTTTTTTGGCGACATAGGCAAAAAAAAGACCGCAGCGCTCAGAGAACGGCTGCGTCAGATCAATCCGGACTGCGTGATCGAAGCTTACGACAAAAAGCTGGAGCGTGAAAATATAACGGAATTGTTCAGAAAGGCCGACATACTCATCGAAGCATTCGATAAAGCTGAAAGCAAGCAGTGGCTGATCGAGGAATGGGCGTCCGCTTTTCCTGACAGACCTGTCATATCGGGCAACGGACTTTCAGGTTACGGGGATTTTCATAGCCTGAGCATAAGAAAGACGGGTAATATCTATTTCTGCGGCGACGGAAAAAGCTCTGATGTTTCCGGCTTATGCTCTGCGAGAGTGGCTGTGGTGGCCAATATGCAGGCGAACCTTGCGATCGAACTCATTATGAATAAAACAGGAGATGTGAAATGAAAGCATCAAACATTTATGTGGATGTTCTCAAGTACGGTGCAGATAATCTCAACAGAGGCATAACTTACACCGAGGCGATCAGCTATCTTGGTCAGAAAGCTCCAAGAGGGGATTTTGAGCTGTATTTCAACAACTGGTTCTATGATAATTTCCATTCGGAGAACATTCCGGTTCTCAAAAAGAAACAGAGTGAAACGGTAATACTGACAAAAGAGGATCTGACTGAAGCTAACAGCCAGCAGGTATTTCTTACCAGTTCTGCGTATTTCAAACTGATGACCCTCATGAACGACTCTGTTTCAAAAGAAACCGTCATCAGCCTGATGTTCTCGTCCGTTTCATTTGTGATAAGTATAGTACTTTTTATTTATATACTGTTCAAATTCTGATCCTCTGACTCGGAATAGAAGTTCTCAGTTTCTTCACCGTAATTGAATTTTCTGATCAGATCCGCAAGCAGCGCGGGTTTAATGTTAAAAAACTCCAGATCGTCAAGATTGACCCATAAAAATTCAAGATGATCTTCAAGCGAATCGACCTTGAAATTATAGAATCTTTCGTAATATGCATAAAGAAAATAATAAGCGATCTCATGGCAGCTCTTATTATCTGAATCATTAAAGATATTTTCGATCGTCCATAGAAGAGGACCTACTTTCCCTTCAGTGCCTATCTCCTCCACCATTTCCCTGTCGAGCGCATTTTTTGCCGTCTCTTCGAACTCGATGTGCCCTCCGGGCAGAAAAGTGTAATCTTTATCTTTCTGCCTTGCGAGAAGGATCTCGTTCTTATCGCTGTTTATGATAACCGCTCTGACAATATTTTCGATCATAAAAACCCCCCGTTTTATCCGCTGATACGGAATTTAAACTAATTTCGGCGGTAATTCAATAAAAAAACATTATGTTCACCACTTGTCAAAAGTAAGGATTTGTTTTATATTTGAAACGGGGAGCATTAAAGGGGAGCAGAGTGGAAAGGGCAAAAAAAGAGATAGACCGTACTATTGAATTACTCAAAGACGAAGTACTGAAGAATTTTACCAAGGATAATTATCAAAAGATCGTATCGGGTGCAGCAGAAACGCTATTAAGATCAAATGAAATCAATTATCCCAGGGGAAAGTACGGGGCTCTGAATATACTCGGCAATGCGGCTTTTACTGTCTGCGACTATAACAAAGCTCAAAAATACTTTATTGAATCTCTCGCCGCTGCCGATGAGATGAAAGACGATAAGAACATAGCTTTCGCTCTGAATAACATAGGTATTGTATATTTCAGGCTCAAGCAGTTCGACAAAGCTCTCGAATATTATGAAAAAGCCCTTGCGATCAAAATAAGAACAGCTGAAAGATCAAGTATTTCGACAGCATATAACAATATTGGACTTGTTTACGATAATCTGAAAGATTTCGATAAAGCACTTGAGTATTTTAAAAAGTCTATGAAGATAGACAGGGAGACGGGTAATAAACATGCTTTAAGCAGGTCTTTGAACAATATCGGTCTTGTCTGGAAACATAAAGGAGACAAAAATAAATCTCTTAAACATTTTAACGAATCGTATGAAATAAGCAGAAAAGACTTATATAACAAAGGAATGGCTACTGCGCTTTCGAATATCTGTACCCACTATTTTGAGACCGGTGAATATGATCTCTCTCTTGAAAAAGGACTTGAAGGCGAAAAACTTGCCGATTCGATCCATTCGAATAATCATCTTCTGAACTTTTACGGGCAGATATCCGAGGCTTATGAAAAAAAGGGCGATTTTGAGAATGCCCTAATATATCTGAAAAAACATTTTGTGCTTAAGGATCAAATATTTTCTGAAGAATCTCAGAACAGGATTTTCGAAATGCAGATCAGATATGAATCAGAGAAGAAAGAAAAAGAAGCCGAGATCTACAGGCTGAAAAATGAAGAGCTGTCGGATATGAACGCAACAAAAGACAAATTCTTCAGAATAATCCACCACGACCTTCTTAATCCTTTTACGGCCATACACTCAACGGCTGATTTTCTGGACAAATTCTACGATAAGATCGACGAATCGAAAAGGAGGAGTTATGTAAAAATGATCTTAGGCTCATCCGAAAGACTTCTGAAACTTATTGACAACCTTTTCGAATGGGTAAAAGCTCAAGCCGGAGAAATTGATTTTGTTCCTGAGAAAATAAATGTCAGGGAGATAGTCGAGTACAATTTGCAGCTTCTGGGTAATAATATCAATTCGAAAGAGCTTTCTACTGAGATCAGGATCCCCGCGGCGTGTTTTGTGAATGCAGACCGCAACATGCTCGATACAATAATAAGGAACCTCATAGCTAACGCAATAAAGTTTACGGGAGAAGGCGGAAGGATTGTCATTTCGGCAAGACCGGTCGGGGAGATCGTCAGGCTGTATGTTGAAGATAACGGTATAGGAATAGAAAAGTCAAATATCCAAAAACTGTTTAAGGTCGAAGAAGCTTTTTCAACGGCGGGAACCAACGAAGAGAAAGGGACCGGGCTGGGACTTATTCTTGTTAAAGAGTTCCTGGACATAAGCGGCGGTAAGGTTTATGTTAAAAGCAAGCCCGGAAAAGGTACGCGGTTCACGATCGAAATTCCCGGATATGTTTAAAATCAGTTGACATTATTTATAAATGAAATTATCTTGCCTTTGAAAAGTTTGAAAAAATCCAATTTATATGGAGGACGGATCATGAAAAAAATGATTTTAGCGATGTTGTTACTTTTAAGCGTATTTACTTATGCGCAGGAAGAAACGGAGAGTTCCGCAAATACTCCGACAGTTACCGGAGGTGAAGAATCGCAGGGCATCGAAGGCGCGGCGGTAATAGGAGCGGTCACGGTTGACGGGAAAAATTATCAGCAGATAGGCTTAAGGCTC
>Ga0265294_10010290_pt1 | contig 10657 bp, 17 predicted proteins | sample MunlanPumphouse3_FD_192504 | JGI IMG/M metagenome (GOLD analysis project Ga0265294, IMG submission 192504) | Groundwater microbial communities from a municipal landfill in Southern Ontario, Canada - Pumphouse #3 | ecosystem: Environmental > Aquatic > Deep subsurface > Groundwater | place...
CAGCAACGATTTCGATGAGCTTGTCAGCTTTCTTTTCGTTTTTCCACTGTTGGATCTTCTCTCTCTTCTGATGTTCATTAACAGATTTTAAAGAAAGGTCGATATGACCTTTTGATGAATCAACGCCCAGAACTTTACAGACTATCTTTTGCCCTTCTCTGATAAAGTCTCTGATATATTTTACCCAGCCAGTTGCAACATCCCTTACGTGGATGAAACCCTCTTTGTTATCGTACTCATCAAGTGTAACGAAAGCACCGAAGCCTTTGACGCTTGTAACGGTACAGACCACGAGTTCCCCATTTTCGGGAAAGCTTCTGGCACGTGACATCAGCCGACTACCTCAAGCACTTCGCCCTTTATCTCGCCAACGCCACCCTGGGGTTTGACGAGGGTCGCACCGCACACATGGCAGGTGACTAGGGTTGCTGCTTTTCTGAAGGTTATCTGTTCATTGCCGCAGTCGGCACATTTGATCTTAATGAAATCGTTGACCATTTTAATCACTCCGTGAGTTCGAACTTCTTTGCCCTTATGCATGCGGAGAGATGTGCCTTTTTACACTTGGTGCATCTGTATCTGATGTTGACCCTCTTTGTGGGCTTCTCTCTTCCTTCTGGCTTAGGCCTGGGGAATCCTCCGTAACCAGCGGTTACTTTTCTGAATCTCCTCTGACCCCATTTGAGCTCACTGGCCTTTCTTTTCTTGACCCTTTCGACATCGTGTGCCGTGTGGGTCTTACAGTAAGGACAGTATGTTTGAATAGTTCTGGGCATCTTCATTATAATTCACCTTATTTAAGTGGATGGGAATTGCTTAATATCGAAGTCATATAAAAAACATCACTTCAGACCCCATCCTATATTATTACAATGGAGAGTGATTCATTCGCCAAGCCTTTCGACATTGCCATCCGAGGTTGAGATTAACACGGTCGTAGCTGTATTTAAAAATAGGCCGCATTCTATCACCCCTGGAATGATATCGAGTCTGGATTCCAAGAAGAAGGGATTGCTTATGGATTCAAATTTACAGTCATAGATATAATTGCTGCCATCAGTGATAAAAGGCTCTCCTCCCTTCATCCTCAGAGTTGCTCTACAGCCTTGTTTTTCTAAGGCGAACCTTGTCTTACTGTGACCAAACCTAAGTACTTCCACAGGAAGAGGTGTTTTTTTCCCGAGCATTTCTACTTTTTTTGACTCATCTGCAATGATTACTTCCTTGAATGAAGCAGCAGCGACGATCTTCTCTCTGAGTAGCGCACCGCCGAGGCCTTTTATCAATTGCATTTTCTGGTCTACTTCATCAGCTCCGTCGATGGTCAGGTCCAGATGGGAGATCTCATCAAGACTTACAATTTTTATTCCGCATTCTCTGGCGAGAACCTCGCTTTGAATGGATGTTGCAACACAGGTAAGTTTGAACCCTTTGTTCACAAGTTCTCCAATCCTTTTGATGGCATAATATGCTGTTGAACCAGTACCTAGACCTACGTTCATGCCGTCTTCTATATAGTTGTCGACGGCGTATTCTGCAACGATCTTTTTTAGATTGAGCTCACTATCTGAAGTCGCTCCTGATCATCCTGATTATCGAATCGATAATAAACTTATTTATCTCATTTCCGAACTCAGCAGACGAATTCGTTGTGTCGCCAGCCATTCCATTGGGGAAACATTGGCTACCATCTTTCAGAACAAGATATCCATGTTCTTTGTATTTACCGATCGGGCGTAGATCATTTACAAGATCAGGCTTGATATTCATCATGCGGGACGTTTCCAACATACCAGCGTGGCCGTCGTTCTTTAACGACCCACATTTTTCATATTCCTCTGCGATAAAGAAATCAGAGAAAAACATGACCTGAACATTCTTTTCAGCTACTATTTCTCTGCATCCTTCCGTGATGGCGCACATGTGTGATGTGCCGGCATGACCACTGATGATCATGATCTTTTTTGCACCGTTAGCAATAAATGAAGAAAGAACATCTTTGATAAATGCTCTAAGTGTATCGAAGGTCAGCGAGATCGTTCCGGCCATGTTCTTCGTTGAAGAATGCTGACCATACGGCATTGTCGGTGCCACAAGAATGTTGTTCATTTTTTTCGCAACTTCCATTGCGATGTATTCCGGTTGATATGTATCTGTACCCAAAGGCAGATGAATACCATGTGCTTCTGTAGCACCGAGCGGAATTATAATTACTGGGTCCAAAGACATTGCTTCGCGGAATTCTTTTGTGGTCATCTCGTCGATACGCATGATAGTTGCGTATTACATTGGTAAGAGATTAAATTACTCATCACCATCTATGTCAACATGAGGTTGGCGGCGCTATACTCGGGTGGGAAAGATTCTGCCTTCGCATTGTATCTGGTAAAGCAGATGGGCCACGACATACCGTATTTGGTGAACATAGTGCCTACCGATAAGGCATCTTGGATATTTCATACACCTAATTTGAACATCGTTCCTTTGATGGCCGAGGCAATGAAAATTCCACTTGTATGCATATCCAGCGACGGTACAGAAGAAGGCGATCTCTCTTCGTTGAAGGATGTACTGAGGAATCTTGATATTGATGGTGTGGTAACTGGAGCGGTCTGGTCCGATTATCAGTGGGATCGTATGAATCTTGTCTGCGGTGATCTTGATTTGAAGGTCATATCCCCGTTATGGAGAAAGGATCAGGACATTGTTTATGATGAAATGGTCAATTCCGGTATTGATGCAATAATTGTCGGGGTCTTTGCTGAAGGTCTGGATGAAAAATGGTTAGGCAGACATCTTGATGCCGAATGTAAGAAAGAGTTGATTGAACTAAGAGAAAAGTTTGGAATCAGCATCATCGGTGAGGGCGGTGAGTATGAATCCATGACATTAGATTCACCAGCATATGAAAAAAAGCTGGAGCTAATAGATTCTAATGTAGAATCCGAAAAATCTTCTGCTACCCTTACAGTAACAAAAGCGGTACTTAAGGACAAGATTTAGAACTTAAGTGCCAGGCCTGTTTTTATTCCATTGACAACGTCATCCAACACGGGAAGTGTTTTCGGGACATCTGCTTTCCACACATATCTTATCTTTTTGTCGGTGCCTATCAGATAGAATTCACGATTAGTGAATCCTGAGACCATATGACCTGGTCCGACGATCGCGCCGAATTTTGTGCTTATGGTTTTATTCTCATCAAAGAGGTACTCAAAAGGCGCACCGATACGCCCTTTCCAATTCTTATGACTGTCCAAACTGTCTGAGTTTATTGGGATCAATTTTACTCCAAAATCTGTTATCTTATCGTAAGATTCGATAAACTTCATCATGTAGGTTGTGCAGTTTATTCCAAAATCGCCAACATAGAAGTTCAAAAGAACAGGACCATTCTTCAATTCTGTGTAAAGGTTGAAAGAATCTCTATCAGTCGATGGTACTGTAAAATCAGGTGCTGTATCTCCTACGGCGAAGGTCATGTGACCGTAATGTGATTTGAACAGTATTAATCATTTTGATTTTTCTGTCTTGGATGATATCTGAAGTCCCACTATTCCTGCAATGATCATAACAATGAACAATATACGCAATATCGTAATTGTTTCAACTCCTATCAAGACGCTGATGACCATCGTACCAACTGCACCAATCCCAGTCCATACTGCATAAGCGACGCCTACAGGTAAACCGCCATCAATGGCCTTGGAAAGCAGTACCATGCTTATTGCCAATCCGATTACGATAATGGCATCGTACAGAATGTTTGTGAATGCATCGGATTGTCCCATGGCAACGGCCCAAACTACCTCAAATATTCCTGCTATAAAGATGTAGAGCCAGTTTACATTTTTATCATTCATTTCAGAGGCCTCCTGATGCAGTAAGGTTTATGCCTACTATCCCTACAACGATCATCAGAATGAAAAAGATACGAAGCCACGTGACAGGTTCTTTGAAAAGTATGATTCCTGCGACCAATGTGCCAAGCGCGCCTATCCCAGTCCAAATGGCATATGATGTACCGGGACCGAGTTCCTGCATTGCTAGCGATAGTAAGAAAAGACTGAAAAATAGAAAAATGCATGTAGCAGCAGTCCAAGACATTTTCTTGAATCTCTCTGATCTTTCCAAGCAGATGACCCAACAGGGTTCGAGTAGTCCTGCAACGACAATGTAAACCCATGTGGTCAAATCCATGACCTATGTGAAAGGAGGTTGGGTTTATTAATGTTGAGGTGTATTTTCATTACATGATCAGAAAGATCATCAGGATCGATGAGCTAAAGTGTAATGGATGTGGCATATGTGTCAATGCATGTTATGAAGGTGCATTGGCAATAATTAATGGTAAGGCAAAACTTGTAAGGGACGAGTATTGTGATGGTATGGGCAATTGTCTGCCGGTATGTCCGCAGTCTGCAATTTCATTTGAGGAACGCGAGGCTGCGAAGTATGATGAGATTTCCGTTTTATCAAGGAAGAAAAACACTGACAAGTCACCAACTGGCTCTTTTATAATTAATGATCCTGAGTTTGTAAAGTTTGGAAAGAAGGATATTCTAGAACAATGGCCGATACAAATGCGTTTGGTACCAGTGAATGCATCTTTTTTTAAGGATGCAGATCTCGTGATAGCGGCAGATTGCACAGCATTCGCTTATAAAGATTTTCACAAGGATTTTACTAAAGGGAAGAAAATGCTGATCGGGTGTCCGAAATTGGACCCTCCCGAGTCTTTTTACAAACTCAAAGAAATTTTTTCAGTCAATGATATTAGAAGTATCACCATCGTTAAAATGGAAGTGCCTTGCTGTGGAGGATTGGTCAGGATTATCAGTGAGGCAATCGCTGATTCTGGAAAAAATATCACATTCGAGACCGTGACGATTACTATTGATGGAAGAATAGCAGAGTAATAAAAAATTTCAGATTGTAATAATTGTTTTCGTGTAAAAGGCAGTAAAGCTGTACACCAAAGGTGTTGATTTATCAATATCAGACATACCGAAAAATTAATCAGCATTTATTAATTCATTGGTTCTGTTCTAGATGATGTTCTCTTTTTGAATAATTCGGTGGCAGTTCTTTGGTGTACATCCATTCAATAAAACCAGTTTTGTCATAGATTTTGTTAAAAAATCTGACTATGAATCCAGTAGCAATTGCGGTGAATATAGTTCCTTCATGTACGCCATTCAGATATCCGAAAAAAAACAGGGACATTATGATGCTGATCGTTATCAGCGTTATATCAAAACAGACCTTGATTTTACCAAAGTCTGTTTTTGTGTGCAAAGCAATTATTTTTACAAGAAATTCTCCAGGCATCATACTGATGTTCGCAGCTACTTCCATGCTGACACCAAATGCCAATATCATGGTGCTAACTATGACCAACAGCCATTGATACTTGTATGTTGTAATGTCAATCCAATAGAACGAAATCATAAAAATGTCGCAGGATATACTGAATATTATCACGGTAATGAATTGTGAGAGGTCCTTTTTTTGGAATGCCTTCTTCAGGATGACAAATTCGATAGTCACGAAAATAATGTTCATCACAATAGTGGCTTCGCCAATGGTCAGAGGAAGTTTGAGACTTGTAACGTACGGTACTGAAGAGATTGGAGATGTTCCAAGATTTGCCTTGGTTGCAAGAATTACGCCAAAGGCCATCAAGATCAAAGCGATTATAAAAATTATCGATCTTCGTTGTAACGAGCTATTCATGATCATGCTCTTTATTGAGCCTAAAATCTTGGTCTATTTCAGTGTGTCGACCTTACAAATTTGTTATTTGTCTATTGGGCCCCCTAATCTCATCAGTGTGTGTAAAACGGAAATAGTTGGAAGTCCAAATAGTTCACTTGAGTTTTTTCTCGAGCTTTTTGAGTTTTTTCTTGGCATCTTGGCTTCCTGCAGCCACCTGTTTCGAGAGCTCTTCTACCTTGGCCTTTTTTACTTTGTTCAATTTCTCCATCTGTTTCTTACTTGTTGGCATATTGTTACCTGGCTATGACTTTGGCTGATTCTATTTAGTTTTTTTCTTTTTTAAACCTTCATATTATTGTATCAGATCATAAAAACTTCAAAAATTGAGGGATCGCTTATGAATTTTTATAAAATTTCAGAAACCCATTCTGATTTTCTGTTTGTCTGGTAAAGACGCGATAAATTAATTCAAGGGACTGGTTGTTCATTCATCAAGATCAAGAAATTCTACGTTAATGAAAAACATAACAAAGTTCAGGATTGCGTAAAAACGGGGGCAGTACAATTTTTTAAAGACAAAGTTTTGTCTTCTGCAGTTCGAATAAGAATGTGGGTCTACCCGGATTTGAACCGGGGTCAATGGCTCCCAAAGCCACAAGTATACCAAGCTAGCCCATAGACCCTTAAGACCTGTGATACGGAAACTATAATTAAGTTTATCGTTTGAAACAAAATATCAGTTGCGTTATTGTTCTAAGAGATATTGATTTTTGATAATTCTGTCTTTAATAGTCGGACGGCATTTCCGCGATGTGACATCGTATTTTTTTCTTCGATCGAGATCTCTGCAAAGGATCTTTTACCATCTGGGCTGAAAATAGGGTCATAGCCGAATCCGTTACTTCCGACTTCGTGGTCGAGTATATATCCATTGCATTTACCAGTGACTATGATCGTGTTGCCGTTTATATCGCATCCGATACAGCATTTGAACGTTGCTTTTCTATTTTCAACATTTTCCATGAGTTTTAAGATGCCCTCATTTCCAATGGTCTTTTGACCATATGCTGAATAAACGCCAGGAAATCCTTTTAGTGCATCAATGAACATTCCTGAATCATCGATAATGAAATCTTTTATGTCTTTTGAACGGATTTCTTTCATTCCTATCTTAACAACCTCCTCTAATTCAGAGGTCTGTATCTCGTCATATGGGATGTGTAGGTGTTCCATCTCAATACCCAGTTCGTTTAATGATCTTTGAAATTCAGCGACTTTTCCGGGATTTGACGTAATTACCTTCAGTTTCATGTGTATCTCCCTCTGCTCCTGATGTTCTCTACTCTTTCAAGAACTGCTTGGGCATTTCTCATGTTTTTTCTGTAGGAATCTATGATCGTTTCGTATGCACCATCAATGTCAGAATGTGCTGATGTAAATGCTCTTTCCAGAAGATGAAGGTCAACACCCATTTCTTCTATGTCCACGGTCGTATCGCCCAATGAGAAATCGATCATACATAAGATTCCGTCATCGTCTAGGATCATGTTCGATGTGGTAAGATCACCATGGCAGATCTTATTATTGTGCAGTTTTGCCACAATTTCGCCGATTTTGGCACATATTTCTTTTGCTTCTGATGGATGTTCATCAAGAATATCCTTGACCTTGAGTCCTTTGAGGTGCTCCATGATGATGCAACTATTACTCAGATCTACGTCGTATATAACAGGCGATCTGACACCTGCTGCTCTTGCACTTCTTATCACTCTGATCTCATTCTTAGTTCTTGAATTTCTTAGTTGGAGATCTAAATCTGGATGGCGGTATTTTTTCGGAGGTCTGACCTTCAATATCGCATCACGTCCATGATATTCGGACAAATAGATGATGGCTTCGGCACCCCTGCTGATCTCCTGGTAGTCCATGGTTTATGATATGTAGGACATATACTTATTTATTCTTGGGATTCGTAGTACCGCTCGATGTCCGGCTAGCCGGCAGAAGGAGTGTTGAAAATGAAATACACCATCACTGGGGATAACCTCCAGTTCGTCAATGTTCAATTGGAACAAGGTGAAGAATTGATGTCCTCGTCAGGTTCCATGAGATATATGACGGGTAACATGAGAATGGAAGCCGAGATGCAAGGGGGTCTTTTGAAAGGTCTTAAAAGATCCATTGCAGGAGAATCTTTTTTCCAAGTAAAATATAAATCTAACGGTGGACCTGGGATTGTCGGGTTAGGCGGAGCCGCACCGGGAAAGATCATAGATCTGGATCTTAGTAAAGGAGCTTGGCTTGTTCAAAGGTCTGGGTATTTAGGGATGCAGCCCACTGTCAATTTAGACATGGCTCTTCAAAAGAAACTTGGAAACATCTTCTTCGGTGGAGAAGGTCTTATTTTGCAGAAGCTCAGCGGAACAGGTATTGCGTTCGTTGCTGCATGTGGTGATTTTAACGTTGTTGATCTGAAACCAGGCGAGCAGTACAAAGTATCTACAGGTAACGCAGTTGCATGGCAGGAGTCTGTGAAATACGATATTACAGCAACAGGCGGGTTTAAAACAGCGTTGTTCGGTGGAGAAGGATTGTTCCTTACCACGCTCACAGGACCAGGAAAGATCATAATTCAGTCTATGACACTTGGTGATCTGGCAATGTCACTGGTGCCGTATTTACCTACGAATCATAGCTAAGGTGAAAAAAATGGATCCAAATAATATATCAAAGAACAAGACAGGTAAATCAGCATTATTGTTCGGTCTGCTTGCCATCATTTTGATTGCAATAGCCGTTTGCGTTGTATATAATCCGTGGATACTAGAAGAGCTAGCCTATATTTTGATTGTTGTCGTAATAGCGATCATCATCATACTCGTCGTAGTCTATTTGGCAATGGTTGTCCTGGCAGTGCCTATCTATGCTGCAAAGGGAGAGTCTTACCAGAAAGATATGTCTTACGACATCAATGATGTGAAAGCTGTTAAGGAAACGTCCAGCGAAGACAAGAAGAAAGACGAGTAAGCGTTACCGTCTTCAAACACCTTTATCAACTTCTTATTCTATTTTGTCGTGTGAAAAGAATACCCATTGGCTGCGCATCCATCGACAATCTCCTGGGAGGGGGAATCGAAAGTGGAAGCGTGACTCTTCTTTTCGGTGAAGGTGGTACAGGAAAGACGAACATTTGTCTTCAGACCGCTTACAATGTAGCTAGGGAAGGAGCTAAGATTGCGTATGTGGATACAGAGGGATTATCATCCGACCGTATTACACAAATATTCAAGGATGAGGGACTTATAAAGAATCTTCTTGTTTTTCAGGTTCACAGTTTCGAAGAACAGATAGATCGTATTTCCAAAGTAGAACGGTTATCTGAGGCCAATGACAAGATAGGATTGGTAATTGTCGATTCGATGACCATGTTCTATCGTTTGCATTCAGATGATACGACCGTAAGAAATGAGTTTATTAAACAAACGGAGATGCTATTAAATATCGCAAGAAAAAGAGATGTCGCTGTTTTGTTGACCTCACAGGTTTATACCAACATTGGTACTGGCACAATTGAGTTCTTAGGGGGGCATGCTCTACATCATAATGCTAAGACAATAATCCGTTTGGATAAAAAGAATAGCGGTAAGCGTAACGCTGTCATCGTGAAGCATCGTAGCATTCCGGAAGGCAAAGTTGCCAAATATTGCATTACCGAAGCGGGTATTGAGAGCGATTAAAGCTCTCTCGTCATAGCGTATTCGGCCAGTGCGATCATGAATTCTTTTTCATCGCTTGGTTTGAGGCAATCAAGTTTTGATATTGCGTCTTTAGTATACTTTTCAGCCATCTTAATGGCGTAATCTATACTGCCCGTTTTTTTCAGGATATCTCTTATAGCATCGATTTCTGTTTCGGATGCATCCAATTTACCAAGGATGGAGTGGAATTTCTTCATATCGTTTGTATCTTTTATGTTCGCTAAGGCGTGACAGACCATTACAGTGCTTTTTCCTTTGCGGATATCGTTTCCGGAGGATTTACCAGTGATCGCGGGATCTCCGATTATTCCAAGTATGTCATCGAACATTTGGAATGCGATACCCAAGGACATTGCGTATTCACGGACGGAATCAACAGTTTTATTGTCGGCACCGCCTATAAGTGCACCGCCTGCAGCGCCTGCAGCAAAAAGAACACTTGTTTTGAGACGAATGGTCTCAATGTATTCTTCCATAGATACAGTTTTACCGTTCTCATTGTTAATATCCATTTGTTGACCACGAGCAAGATCCCAAACTGCTACAGAAACGACATTCAATACTTTCCTCATCACATCATCTGGCACATCAAGTTCAGATATGATCTCGAATGCTTTTGCAAATAAAGCATCCCCTGCAAGTATAGCAGTTGGCATTCCGTATTTTACATGTGATGTAGTCATTCCGCGACGTTTTTCATCGCCATCCATGAGATCATCATGAACCAATGAGAAATTATGGAGGTATTCAATGGCAACAGCGAGCGGAACGGCTTTATTTCTGTTACCACCGACTGCACCGCACGCGGCAATGACCATGGAGGGTCTCATTCTTTTTCCTCCGGCGTATGGATATTGCCTCGTGGCTTCAATGAGGTTATTTGGTGTTTCGTCTTTGATATGTGATCTTATCGGTGCGTCCAATTCTGTTGACATTTTTTTGAGTGTTACTTTTACATCTGTCATTTTAATCCATCCATCCATTGGCGAGTCTCTCCGATTACAATATAATCTCCGTGTGAAAGTTCTTTGATATTGGTGGAACCAGTTAGCAGCATTGCAGCTTTCAATTCTTCTTTTATCAGCGTAAGTACGTTCTTTACGGCATTTGCGGATTCCATGGCTTCTTTGAGAATCACGTTTGCACCGCCAGCACATACAGCGCCCATCGAGATCGATCTT
>Ga0265294_10010292_pt1 | contig 10655 bp, 10 predicted proteins | sample MunlanPumphouse3_FD_192504 | JGI IMG/M metagenome (GOLD analysis project Ga0265294, IMG submission 192504) | Groundwater microbial communities from a municipal landfill in Southern Ontario, Canada - Pumphouse #3 | ecosystem: Environmental > Aquatic > Deep subsurface > Groundwater | place...
ATACATTCACGGGCGGGAAGACACCTACCGGCTCTATATCGGCCGCACATTCACGGCATTTTACCGCATCCATGAGCCGGAGAAGGAAGTGCACGTTCTTGCCGTGATGTCAATCGAGCAGGCGCACAAGAGGTATGGGCGGTTCTAACGTCTTTTTACTTCGGGTACTGATATTCGGTCATTTATTTACTCAAACGATCTTCCTGCCTTTTCTTGATTCAGGTCCGTACGATTATGCGAGGGGAGTGCTCTTCGGCTGACCTGTCGCCTGTGGCGTACCCCTTGTGAAGATTGAGTGTTCTCATTGCTTGCATCCGTCGCCCTAGACGCCTTTATGGCATGGATACGGAGAACATGAAGAGGATTCATCGCACAGCTCCGCCAGGACTGACCGCCGGCGATCCTGAGAGCGCTCATCCAATCGTTTGCGGAAAGGATAACTCTCCCGGTGGCGAGAATATAGTATGGAACATACCGCTTCCGGGGCGGACAGGAGTCCCGGTGCTGTGAGGAGAGGCCAGATAAACCTCATTGCGGAGATCACCGCGTTCGCAGAGGAGTATGAGAGTATCCTTGCTCGGTATCACAAGTACACGATGGATGAGCTCGACCGCATCGAAGGGGAGTGCCGCCGGCTGCAGGATGAGGCCCGCCGCAAGGAAGCCTGGGGGATCGCCGACGAGCTCGCGAGGCTTGAGTATCTTATCGATCGGGCGAAGGCGATGAAAGCAAAGAGAATGAGCGAGGAGCGATCTTCCGGATCATCCGGGTGATCATGCGGCACATGCTGACTGGTATGATCATCAGCAGACCCTGCACCGGTACATGTCGTCCAGCACGAGCGGAGTTGGATCACATGGATTCCCATGAACGTGCCCGCCTGGAGAGGGAGGCGCTCCGCCGCGGCACCAGCCCTAAAAAACTCGCCGGGGTCTACCGGGGTTCCCCGTTCTGGCCCGGTGGACCTTACGAGCGAGCGTAACGTTACTGCTCCCGGCGGCGAACCCCGTCCCCTCCGTCACGGTGGCTTCTCAAAGAGAGACAGGAGGAAGGTTGCCCCACGGTTGACATAGCCGTTGAGGATCGCATTTTAGCCCGCGAAGCGGATTCCGCGGTTTTACATCAGTTCCGGAAGGAATAACTCTCCGCATGAGGAAGGTGATATCATGGAGCGCACTACCCCCGGGAGAGACCGGTGCATCAATACAGCAGGATCGCCGTCACCGGACCGGATGGCAAGAATGGATCGGATGGACCTCCTCAAAGAGATCAAGGCGTTCGTCCGTGAGTATGGAGATATCCTTGCCCGGTATCACAAGTACACGATGGACGACCTCAACCGCATCGAAGAGGAGTGTCGCGGACTGCATGACGAGGCATGCTCCAGGGGCGCCTGCGGGACCGCCGGCGAACTTGTGGAACTGGAATATCTCATCGGCCAGGCGAAAGCAATGAAAGCGAAGAGAATGGGGGAGAAGCGAGCTTTGGAGTGATCCGGATCGCATCTCTGAATATCGCAACCCCGATCTCTGGCAAAGGACACGGCGACAGAATCCTCGATAATCTCTATCGGTTTACGGAGCTCCGCATGCGGCTCCCGGTCGAACCGGTACGATGTAAGCCGCCTCGTCCCGGGCCGAGAGGGGCGGTGTACCCATCCGTCGCCCACCACGCCCATCCCTGCCGCTCCAGGGAATCCACCAGTCTACCATTGTGATCGTAGAGTGAGGCAGTATCCCCGTCATTGTTCCAGATGGGCCTTTTGCTCCCCCAGTAGAGGTCGGTCGCCGAGTTCGTCCCGTCCCCGGTATGCAGGGTCACCGTCGCTCCCGGTGCAAGCGTAAATGACGGGAAGGTGTAGGTATGCTTGGTGCCTTCGTCAGAGATCCGCCAACCGGTCAGGGAGACCGCCGATGTTCTTGACAGGCTCCGGGTACGCTACCAATCATGTCAGGGCCATGACGCTGACTCGTTCAATTAAGTTGGTTTATAATGAAGCAACTGGAACACCTGGAACGCTATTGCCACGAGCGGCGGTATATATGCCACGAAGATCTTGATTGCTGTCCCGACATTGATCCCACTGCAATCTGAATGCCACCGCAGTAATTTTTCCCGTTCGTTACTGAGGATCTCGACAACCGATTTCAGGTTGTTTATTTCTTCCTCTGGAATATCTAACTCGTCAGGCGAAATAGCGAAGAGTTTTTTCTGGAACACGCGATACCTCTCATTTATGCCCATTATCCGCTCTTCAATCTTCTTCAAGCAAAAGGAGCAGAGCCTATTCAACCCAATGACAGTTAAAACAACTCCTAAAATTGAAAAGAGCGATAATACACAGAATTCTGCAATGGCGCGAGAGTAAGGACGAAATAATCCATGGCCAAGGGCATGAGTAATAAAACTGGGCAGTAAAGAGATGTGACCGATCATCAGCATTGTAATGCTCATCAAAAATACATAGAGAATGCTGAATAAATACTTCTTAACCGGAGAAAGGCCCCCGACCCGATCAGGACAATAGATATCAACGATATCGTATATCCCGTACCTGGCGTTCTTGATCTCCCCAATTGCAGATACCATACTGATGAGGATCCATAGAATTGCCCCAAGTAGAACATAATTGGTGAAAATCACCCCATAAATAAAAATATCGTATAGGACCCTTGACAAGATACTTGATGGCGATATGGACGTCAGAGATAAGAGGTTTATATTGCCCATCAGAAAGTTGATGGTATATATAATGATAAACGGCGAAAGGAATGCGGCGATGAATGTGATAAAGTACTTACTATTATACAGAATCCGCTTCACCGCTGTATACGGACTATCATCACCTTGGTAACAGGTCGTTGACGGAAAATCATCCTTAAATACCCTGTTTAGCTGGGAAAGAAGATATAATATACCAATGAGCTGGAACCCGATTGCTCCACTCCGCAAAGCGAATGCAATGGCATCATACAACTCCACCAGCGAACCAAAAATCGTTATGATAAATCCGCAGTATATCAAAAAAACGAGGAGAGTAATGGTAATTGCGATACATATCTGTTTTTTAGACAGATATAAGAGCATCAGGACTCTCCACCTTTTCAGACATATTTTGCCGGCAACATAAATTCGTCTCAATCCATCCCGTTCATTTCAGGGTTCAGGGTAACATTGACCACATTAGCCAGCCCAGACGGTTTCATGGTTGTGCTGTTGGGTTGATAGCCTTCAAGGGTTACCTCAATCGGATAGTCACTGGCAGGCAGGTCAGCCACAGTAATCAGCGTAGTCCCGTAATGCGCTCCACCTATTGAGACATTCGCACCCCGCGGGACTGAGTCTACGGTTATATCAATTGGTGGAATGCCGGCGATATCATAGTGGGGAGCGCTGGGTCCAGCAGGCACCTCTTGTTCGAGGTTTACCACATATGTCATCGATGCGGAAATACCAAGCGTCGCCATATAAGGCCTGAAGCCTTTCTTTACAAACTTGATATGACAACTGCCAGGTCGATCGAAGGATAACGTCGATGGTGTACGCCCCCATGGCACGTTGTTTACGTAGACATCAGCCCCCTGGGGGATGGAGTTTAACTGGACTGTATAAATTTGAGGTGCGGTTTTTGATTTATTTTCTAGCGTGCATAAGTAAATCTCAGAGTTGCCGGTGCAGTTATCGGACCAGACGATCTGGTTGGCAGATATCTGCGGGGGGGTCGGGAAGGCGTTGTCGTTTATGATCTGTGTTTCAATCTGTGTTGATAAATCATATACATAGATCTCAATATTACCACTTCGGTTATCAGTCCAAACAATAAAATCACCGGAAATATCTGGCCAGATTTGATTTACTGAGTCATTTGTGATCCAGGTTGTATTGCCAGATGAGATGTTGTAGCAGCAGATATCATAATTTGTATCTCTCAATTCTGCCCATACAATATGGTCTCCTGATACTCTCGGGTATTCTCGAACAGCAGGGTAATCGGTGACCCGTCTCCGCTCACCTGAGGTAAGATTGTGGAGAAAGACGTTTTCGTATCCTTCCTTGGTTTTTTCTAGCCAGACAATTAAGTTGCCTGAGGTTGACGGGGAAATCTGATCAGCTGGGGAGGTAGTTATCTGCTCTTCATCCCAGGATGAGAGATTAAAGTAGAAAATATTCATGTTCCCGTTCAGGCTGTCCTGCCAGACGACTCCGTTATTCGACATGCTTAACGTCGGCATATAATCAAATATTGCATACTCTGATGGACGACCCATCCACAATAGCATGGCATGGAGGCTGGTAACCTGAACGGTTGTGTCATTAAGAATGTCATATACACAGACGGAGTTGTTTTGATTCTCAACCCAGCCAATCCAGTTGTCGGATATCTCTGGAAATGTCCAGAAGGGGGAACAATCAAGGATTCTTTTCTCGGACCTGTTTGCAATGTCGTATAAATACAGCCCGCCTCCGTCACTCTCATTTTCAAATCCTATCCATACTATCCAGTTACCTGATATACGCGGGGACACTTGTTCTCCTGTCTGGTTAGTTACCTGCACTACCTGGAGGTTGCTTATGTTATCCCCGGTCTGGGTGGCCATTGAAAATGCGGGGTTCCAGCCGTCGACTGAAGAGACATTACCAGTGGAACCGGGCTGTATGCCCTGCGCGATCATGGAGATCGCCGCTATGAGGAGAAACAATCCGGCAATGCGGCAAATTTTGGTCATGCCGTTCTTCACCAGCCCTGGCTATATTCCTCTTATTATAAACCTGTCTCAATAAATTCAGGATGACGCGTAAGTGCTACTGAATTATCTTGATAGTAACTTACGCGGGTCATAATTCTCTTCGCCGACTTGAATCTGCGAGAAAACATCAAACATGGAGTTAACCCGTCCGGATTGGGGCGATAGATGAAAGGGTACTGACAAGAGAGACCGCTCTACCACTCCCGTTCACCTTTTTATAACAATCTTCATCGGTGAGACATTTCGCTTCGCCTGGGCTGGCCCGGTACCAGTCGCACTGTGCGAGGGAGTGACTCTCCGGATCTCATAACCTGACCGGAGGAGGTCGAGAAAGATCGCCTGGTATGCGCCCATCTCACATAACTCAAGGTGGTAGCGGTGCACCGTCGATTTCGTACCGTACTTCGCCGGGACATCCGCCCAGGTGCACCCAGTGGAGAGGACGTACAGGATACCGTTGAACAACCTGCGGGGGTCACACCGGGGTCGGCCGACGTGCGGCTTCGTTGAAGGGAGATGGCTCTGGACGATCGCCCAGAGGTCATCATCAATTTCCCGGAATACCATGACCCTGGGTATTATCTGTGAGTTATTATAATTTTAGCAAACTAAGATGAGGCTGATCATGAACCCCCGCTTAAAACGGAGATCAGATCGTTCTTCGAGATACTCGATCTGATACTCCCATAGTAAATTCAGACCTCGCAGAATTTGAGACCATACAAAAAGCGTCGATGCGCACCCTCATCCACACGGCCTATCCACCCCATATTCTGCCTAGTAGAGCATTTCATCTAAAATTTCCCATGAAAACCGCCCCGATATGGTGAGTGGGAGACCCCCTGCTCTGGTGCATCGTGCCCGGGGTCCGGCTTGTGGGGGGAGGGGGCTCGCCCCCTCCCCTGCCCCCACCCCCCGGGTGATAGCCACCACGGTCCACTGCTCGGGCTCGCCCGGGGAATGGGTCGTGTTCATGGGTACCATCGCCTCACGCGAGGGGCTGGCGATCCGCATCAGGACCCGCAACATAAGGTGAAACGGTCCACTAGAGTTATCGCGCCCAAACCCGGCCTATCGATACCCCGTCTCTGCTGCGACCGATTGGCCGCCCCCCTCATGAGAGCCTTCATACCCGCTCCGAGATGAGTCGCACAAAAAGGAGTGGGTCAGCATGCAACCCAACGTGGTAACGGCTCCCCGTCTATTGTGCCGGGGTCGCGCCGGAGGCCCGTGGCACTACCCTGCCGGGTCTCCGGCAAGGGCTGCTACTCTGTGTTCTACCGTGCCGGTGCCGCACGCTTCTGTGATGCCCGGCTCTCCACAAGTTCCTCGAGAAGGTCCATAATCTCGACCATCTCTTCCTTCATCCCTGACTGGAGCATCGCATCGCGGTCCTCGACCGTCTGGAAGGCCAGAGGGGTCGTCATCCTCGTCCTGTCTTCGAGGTCATCGAACGTATCCGTCTCAAGCAGGACATGGCCCGGCATGGCTTCGTACTCGAAGGTGTAGATAAGCCGCTCGGGCTGCGTAACCTCGTGGAAAACACCCCGAAATGCGTAATCGTTGCCCTCGGCGTCACGCTGGACGATGCGCCACAGACCGCCCGGTCTCGCATCCATCTTCTCGACCGTAGTCTTGAAGCTCTTTGGCCCCCACCACTGCGATACCAGCTCCGGCTCCGTGCACGCCTCCCATACGATCTGGCGCGGCGCATCAAAGACACCCGTGGCGATGATCGTCGATTTTCCCGGTTCAGCGGTGATTTTCGTCTCTACCATATCGGTTTCTCCTCCTCTGTTTTTCGGGTTCCAGATCCCTCCTTGCTAAAAATACTTTCCCGTGCGGCAACGTGCAGGGCGTCTCCTGCCCCCATCTCCCCCCGCGGGCTGAAGAATGAAGTCGATTGCGCTTGCCGCTCACTTCAAGAGTAACAACAATACTGGTAAAACAGTGCCGGGGCTCAAGAACCCCGTCCCCCATACCCCCGGGCGGATTCGAACCGCCGTCGCCGGATCCAAAGTCCTGCATGATTGACCTCTACACTACGGGGGTAAGAAATGAACCCGGGGTCTCGCAGAGGTACCCTGGGTGTCCACCTATCATTAGGTTTGCGGGATTATATCGGTTTTGTAGGTGCCACTCATGCCCGCTCGAAGTCGTCCTCGAATCTGACGATATCGTCCTCGCCGGTATACTCCCCGATCTGCACCTCGATCAGTTCGAGCGGCAGGAGGCCGGGGTTCGCGAGCCGGTGAACCGTCCCCGCCGGGACGAAGGTGGACTCACCGTTCCTGAGGAGGTAGGTCGCATCCCCGATCGTCACCTCGGCACAACCGGTGACAACCACCCAGTGCTCGGAGCGGTGGTGGTGCATCTGCAGCGACAGCCGCCGCTTCGGGGGGACGGTGACCCGCTTGATCTTGTACGACCGCCCCTCCTCAAGGTTCGTGTAGGAGCCCCAGGGTCGGTGGACCCGCGTGTGGAAGAGCGCCCGGGAATCCCCCTTCTCGCGAAGCGCCTTTGCGATCTCACCTACCCGCTGGGCCTCGTCCCGGGTGGCGACCAGGATCGCATCCTTCGTCTCGACGATGGCAAGGTCGTGGATGCCGACGGTGGCGACCAATCGGTCGGCGACGATCAGGTTCCTGGAGGAGTCGATCCCGATATGCTCGCCCCTGACAGCGTTTGCGTCCCCGCTCTTCGGCAGGACGGCGTAGAGCGCGTCGAAGTTCCCCAGGTCGTTCCAGTCGGCATCGAGCGGCACAACCGCCGCCCGTTGGGTCTTCTCCATGATCCCGTAGTCGATGGAGAGGGCGGGGGTTGCATCGTATGCCTCCTCGACCGGGTGCTCAAACGCTCTTACCACCTCGGGTGCGCAGGTTTCGCACTCGGCAAGGAAGAGGTCGGCGTCAAAGCAGAACATACCGGAGTTCCAGAGGTAGCCATCGGCGATATACCGCCCGGCGGTTTCAGGGTCCGGTTTCTCCACGAAGGCGTCCACGAGCGACCCCTCCCCCAGGGACTTGCCCGGGCGGATATAGCCGTATCCGGTGTGGGGCGAGGTCGGCCGCACCCCGAAGACCACGAGGTAGTCCTTTGCAAGCCGCTCTGCCCTGAGGAAGGCATCCTGGAACGGCCCGTTCGCGCTGATCAGGTGGTCCGAGGGGAGCACCGCAACCGTATCGGGGCCGTCTTCCCGGGTGACCTCCCGAACACCGTAGTAGATCGCGGGCAGGGTGTTCCTGCCCACCGGCTCCACGAGAACCCGGCAGTCGCATCCGATAGCGGCAAGCTGGTCCCTGACCAGGAACCGGTGGTCCGTGTTGGTGACGATGGCGATCTCCTGCGGGGAGGAGAAGAGGAGCGACCTCTTCACCGTCTTCTGGAAGAGTGACTCGTCATCGACCAGCGGGATAAACTGTTTCGGGTAGTGTTCCCTCGAGAGCGGGAAGAGGCGGGTGCCGCTCCCGCCTGCAAGAATAAGTGTCTTCATGAGGATCGACTCCGTGCCGCAGGCACTCGTTTGTATTCTATTGCAGCAGGGTGGATAAAAACATAAGGTCTCCGCGATGATCCGGGCAAACCGGGTGATGAGCGGCCGATCATATCGCACCAGGCGGTGTATCGGCACCCTGTCGCGTTCCTTGCCCGGCCCTGCAAAAAGAGAGAGTTCCTCCTCACGCCCGGGTCATCGTCAGATTCCCGGGGTAGAGCGCCCGGGCCTGCGGGTCGAGGTCCTCTGCGACCGCAAGGGCCAGTTCAGCCTCCTGGTATTTCCCGAGCCTCCCAAGCACCATGCCGTAGGTGACCCAGGCAAAGATGCACAACCGGTCAAGGGCGAGCGCCCGGATGCAGGCGAGCACCGCTTCCTGGGGGCGGCCGAGCCGGGTGAGGATCACTGCACGGTTGTTCCAGGCATAGACGTCGTTGTTGTCGCAGAGGAGCGCCGCACTGAATGCGGCCAGCGCCTCCTCGTAGCGGCCCTGCCGTTCGAGCGCCACGCCCATGTTGTTCAGGGCCGCCGATTCATGCAGGTTCCCCGCTGTTACGTCGTTGTACGCCCGTAACGCATCTCCAGCATCCTCTTTACGGGGAGACTCCGGTATAACCAATCTGGGCATACGAATGTTACCTCGGACTCCATACCGCGGAGCAAAGATATATAGGTTCCTGCAGATCCTGCTCCAGGATTGGAGCAATCCGGGATCGGCCTGCAGGCTGCCCTCCGGAGAGGATTACTGATCATCGCGCCCCAGTCAGCCGCTGCGGTCCCGGAACCATGCCACAGTCTTCTGGAGTCCTTCATCGAGCGTGCAGCCGGGGGAGAAACCAAATGCGTCCCTGGCCCGGGAGATATCGGCGAGCGAGTCCCGCACATCCCCGGGCCGCGGGGGTTCATATAGCGGCCGGCGGTGTATGCCGGTGATATCCGAGAGGACGGATGCAAGTTCGTTGAGGCTGATCCGGCGCCCCCCTGCGATGTTGAAGACGCCTGAGGCGTCGCTTTCCATCGCGAGGATATTTGCCCTGACGACATCCCCAACGAAGATGAAGTCCCGGGTCTGCTCCCCGTCGCCGTAGATGGTCGGTGGTTTCTCGTCGAGCAGCCGGGTGATGAACTTCGGGATCACAGCCGCGTACTCGGATCTGGGGTCCTGACGGGGACCGAAAACGTTGAAGTAGCGCAAGAATACCGTCCTGATGCCGTAGAGGTCGGCGAAGACCTTCCCATAGTATTCGCCCGCAAGTTTCGAGACTGCGTAGGGGGAGAGCGGTGTCGGCGCCATCGTCTCACATTTGGGGAAGGTCGGGTCGTCGCCGTAGATCGCAGAGGTGGAGGCCGCCACGACTGCCGGAACGTTGCACTCCTTTGCGGCCCAGAGGACGTTCAGGGTTCCGCCAACATTCACTGCGTTTGTCTCCCGGGGCATCTCCACGGAGCGGGGCACAGAGGCGATTGCCGCCTGGTGGAATATGCCGTCCGCCCCGGCAAAGGCATCGATGAGCAGGTCGATGTCGGTGACGCTCCCCTCGACGAATGTCACCCCCGGATGGTCGATGAGGTGCCCGAGGTTCTCACGCCTCCCGGTGGAGAGGTCGTCGATGATCACGACCTCGTGGTCGCGTGCCAGCCGCTCTGCGAGGTTGGAGCCGATGAACCCGGCCCCGCCCGTGACGATGTAGCGCATACCGGTATGGTTGGGTGCTCCAGCGATTTGAGTGTTGCCGGAGGTGCCGGAGGTATAGCAGCATGGGGTGTATAGAGGTGGGATCCGTGGTAGGGGGCTGTGTCTGAATGTGGTGAACTGGCTGCCGGGAATGAGGATCGGTGCGTTTGCTGCAGGTCCTGCAGCTGGTATGCTTGTCTTTCCCGGAGCTGGAGTTTATGAAGTATCAATGTTCACGCTCCTGGAACAGGGCTTCCTTTGGACCCCCGAGAGTGATGTCTACCGCAGTCCACTGCCCGGGCCGCCCCAGAAAAACCCGGGGTCCGGTCTACCCTGGGTCATCGTGTCACCGTATTTCGAAAATTTTGATGCGTGAGATGTAACGTCAATAACCATACGTAAAGACGGCAATATGACCTCACGCGAAGCCGCGAAGGGTTCCGGTTGGGAGGAGCTACACAGGCTTCGCGTCTTCGCGAACTTCCGCGTAAGGCGATACTGCATAGGCAGAATTAGATGAAATGCTTCACTAGTAGAGCCTTGCATCTTATTTTACGGGTTCTGGTGCAGATCACCAGCCTCTTGTGGAAAGCCACGCGGGAGAACGCGAAGGGGGTGTGGGGCGTTCATGAGGCAGAGCGAGAGGCTGTACGCAGGAAAACACTCCCTTTCCCCCATACAGAAGCCCTGGTTTGGGCAGTTACCGCGGCGCAGCGAATATCACCACAGGGGGCTGCCG
>Ga0265294_10010293_pt1 | contig 10655 bp, 9 predicted proteins | sample MunlanPumphouse3_FD_192504 | JGI IMG/M metagenome (GOLD analysis project Ga0265294, IMG submission 192504) | Groundwater microbial communities from a municipal landfill in Southern Ontario, Canada - Pumphouse #3 | ecosystem: Environmental > Aquatic > Deep subsurface > Groundwater | place...
TCAGACCACTCTAAATCTGTATTAAAAGAGGCTTTCCGTATTGCTTCGGATTTAGGGCATTATAACGTTGATTGTGAGCATATACTAATGGCTCTTTTGTCCGATAAAACTTTCGAAAGCTATAAGCTAATTCAGAAAGTTGGAGTTGATCCAGAACAAATAAAACAGCAACTCTGGAGTATTTTCAAGGACTTAAAGGAAATGGATGATATGATAAGACACCAAACCGATTCGTCCGGACCGCCACAAATTGAGCCAGTTCCCGAGATACCTCAAAATGATGTTATCAACGAAGCAATAGGGTCATCCTTTCCAGACAAGCAAAGAGCTTCCTCTATTAAAAAGAAAGCTATTGAATATTTTTCAGTTGACTTAGTAGCAAAAGCTAAAGCTGGAGAAATAGACCCCACATGGGGAAGGAAGAAAGAAATCGAGCGTTGTATCCAAATACTTTTAAGAAGAACAAAAAATAACCCTGTCTTTATAGGAGAACCGGGAGTTGGAAAAACAGCAATTGCCGAAGGAATAGCCGCTAGGATAGCTTCTGGAAAAGTACCTGAAAAACTACTAGGGAAGAAGATATATCAAATCGATCTTGGTTTAATAGTAGCTGGAACTATGTACCGTGGCCAATTTGAAGAAAGATTAAAAAAAATAATAGCTGAAGTCAAATCTGATAAAAGAATTATCTTATTTATAGACGAATTACATTCCATCGTAGGAACTGGAAGTGCTGAGGGCTCCCTCGATGCAGCCAATATCTTAAAACCAGCTTTAGCAAAAGGCGAAGTCAGGCTTATCGGCGCAACAACCGCCGATGAATACAGAAAATATCTGGAAAAAGATTCGGCTTTAGAAAGAAGATTGCAACCGATCTTAGTACTAGAACCAACAGTAGAGGAAACAGTCGAGATTCTAAAAAATTTGCGCAAGGCATATGAAAAATATCATAAGATAAAGATTACTGATGAATCGATAGTCGCCGCTGCCACTTTGTCTAAAAAATATATTACAAGTCGCTACTTGCCCGACAAAGCCATTGACCTTATGGACGAGGCCTCTTCGGCCAAGATGATCAAGTCCTTAAACTCGCAACAATCTCAAAAACAAGCGGAACTTAACCAAAGATTAGCAGATCTAATCTCGGAAAAAGAAAGTCTAATCGCCACCGAAGATTTTGAAAGTGCCGCTAAAATACGCAACAAAGAATTAAAGATAAAAAGTGAGATAGAAAAAATCTATAGTGGCAAGCAGAATAAAATAAAACCAAAGCTTACCGAAAACGACATAACTGATTTAGTATCTGACATAACCGGCATACCAGCGGGTGATCTTTCAAGAGAAGATATTAAGAGATTCCTATCTCTTGAAAAAGAAATCTCGAAATATATAGCCGGGCAAAGCAAAGCAATCTCCGATATATCAAAAGCTCTAAGGCGTAATAGGTCAGGTATGGGCAGGGAAAATAAACCTATAGGATCTTTTATATTTCTAGGCCCAAGCGGAGTTGGAAAGACGGAATTGGCTCGGGTTTTAGCCAAAAAGATATTTTTATCAGAAAAGTCGCTTATCAAAATAGACATGAGTGAATTTATGGAGAAACACAATGTTTCTAGATTAGTCGGTGCTCCACCGGGTTATGTTGGATTCGAAAACGCTGGAAAACTAACAGAAGCAATTAAATTAAGACCTTATTCGGTAGTTCTGTTTGATGAAATTGAAAAAGCTCATCCGGATATTTTCAACATCCTTCTTCAAATCATGGACGAAGGTAAGCTGACTGATTCCAGAGGAAAAGAAATTGATTTTAGTAATACCATAATTATAATGACTTCAAATATTGGCATGGACTCTTACCGAAAAATATCCAAGTTCGGCTTTGAGATGGAAGAAGCAGAAGACAGCGACAAGCTTGAAGCAATCATAGAGAAAGATTTATTTGAATACTTCAGATCCGAATTCATTAACAGGATAGATAAAGTAGTAGTTTTCAACCCCCTAACTAAAAAGGATCTGTCCAGAATAGCAAAAATCCAATTACAATATTTGGAGAAAAAGTTATCAAAGATAAAAATCAAGCTAGAATGGGAAGAGAACATTATAAATGGTTTAATCAAAGGAATTGACGACAAAAAGTTAGGCGCCAGACCTCTGATTAAAAAAATTACTGATTGTATAGAAGATAAAATTAGCGATGAAATCATAAAAAACCCAAAACTAAGATCGATTAAAATTTCAAATAAAGATGGCACAATCAGAGTTAAAGGAAATTGAAGAAAGTCTAATTAAATCCTGTCAGGTATATTTTTCGCCTGGCGATCTAAAGGGAATCAAAAAGGCAGTAGATCTTGCCAAAAGCTTACACTCCCATCAAAAAAGGAAATCAGGTAAACCATATATCACACACCCGCTCAATACGGCCCTTAGACTTTCCAAGATCCGTTTAGACAAAGACGGTATAATTGCTGCTGTCCTGCATGACACCCTGGAAGATACAAATATCAAGCCCCCGCAAATAAGGAAAATGTTTGGTAATGATGTTCTCTCCCTTATAGAATCCGTTACAAAACTAGGAAGAGTAAGAATCAAAAAAAGTTGGTTCCCTTTCTTTAAGGCCAAAAAAATAGATATAACCGAATTCGAGCGGCAAGTAGAAACATTAAGAAAAATGCTTGTAGCTGTGGCCAAAGATGTAAGAGTAATTCTAATAAAACTATCAGATAAGATAGATAACCTTGAAACCTTGGAATATCTAGAAGAAGATAGAAGGGAAAGAATTGCCAAAGAGGCCATCGAGATCTATGCTCCCATCGCCGGACGGCTAGGAATCAACGAGTGGAAAGACCAATTAGAAGATCTTTCCTTCCCTTATGTTTACCCCAAAGAATATAAACAGTTACGTGAGTTAGCAATTCCCGAGATAAAAACCAGAGAAAAATATCTTAAATTCTTAAGTGGACAAGTCAGCCGGATGTTATCTAAAAATAAAATTAAACATAAAATAGTTTTTAGGGCAAAAAGATGGTACAGCCTGTTCAAAAAATTAAAAAAATATGATGGCGATATATCGAAAGTGCATGATTTGGTAGCACTAAGAATAATATTAGATTCCATAGAAGACTGCTACTGCACTATGGGCCTCATACACAATCGCTGGAAGCCATTGCCTGGAAGGATAAAGGATTATATAGCTATGCCAAAGCCAAACGGTTACCAATCGCTACATACAACTATTTTTTGTGAAAAAAATCAAATCGTGGAATTCCAAATAAGAACCAAAAATATGCATCACCAGGCAGAATATGGAGTCGCTAGTCATTGGATTTATGATGATGAAAAAAAATCACGTCAGGCCAAAAAGCAAGAAGTGGAATGGCTAAAGGAGTTTTCAGTATTTCAGAAAAAGATAAAATCTTCTCATGACTTAGCCAATTCTCTTTCATTGGACGTTTTCCAAGATAGGATTTTTGTTTTTACTCCAAAGGGAGACGCTAAAGATCTTCCAGTCAATTCGACCCCCGTAGATTTCGCTTACAGTGTACATACCGATATCGGTAATCATTGCGGGGGAGCTAGAGTTAACGACAAAATTGCTCCTCTTAATTATAAGCTTTGCAACGGAGACATCGTAGATATAATAGTATCTAAAAAGGCTAGACCCAGGCAAGATTGGTTGGAATTTGTAGTCACAGAAATGGCACGAACCAATATTAAAAAAAGAACTCGCTAACCCTTTAAATCAAAACGAATTTCTGTTAGGATTTTAGCAATGATCCAAAAACCGCGTGGTACAAGAGATTTTATAGCAGATAGCGCGCTCCTTCGCGAGCAGATTACATCCGCCTTTATTTTGTTTGCCCAAAATATGGGCTACAAACCTTGCCAGCCACCAACCTTTGAAGGAGTAGGGCTTTTTAAGCGCGCTGTAGGAGAAAGCTCCGATATCGTACAAAAAGAGCTTTTTTATCTAAAAGGCGATGAGGAAAAATATGCCTTGCGCCCCGAGCTAACCGCCGGAGTAGTTCGAGCTCTCGTCGAAAAGGGAATAAAATCAATGCCTAAGCCGGTTAATACTTATACCTTGGGAAACGTTTATCGCTACGAAAAACCGCAAAAGGGGAGATATAGGGAATTTACGCAATTTGACCTTAATTCCTTCGGAGAGCAAAACGCTTTCAGTGATGCCTATCTTATCGCTAATATCTATAGTCTCCTAAAAAAGATCATCGGCTCTGATGTAAAAATTTTTCTCAACACTCTTGGCTCGCCGAAAACCAAGCAAAAATTCGCTAACGAGCTGACTGACGCGATTGGAAAAAATACTGACAAACTTTGCCCCGACTGCAAGTTGAGAGTTGCTTCAAATCCCTTGCGTGTTTTGGATTGTAAATTGGGCTGTAAAGATGAGATAGGAGATATTCCGCAAATATCAGATTATCTAAGCGATGACGAGAAAAAGTATCTTGACACCGTTGTTGCATTCTTAAAAGATAACGGAGTTAATTTCGAAGTCGACGATACCTTGATGCGCGGGCTCGACTATTACACTTCGCTTGTTTTTGAGATCACAATGCCAGATGATAGCTCGCGATCGGCCGTTTTAGCCGGTGGGGGACGCTTCGATGGATTGGTCGCGCAACTTGACGGACCAGATGTTGGCGCAATCGGAGTTGGTCTGGGACTTGATAGAATTGTCGAGAATATCAAAAGGAGAGAGGTTAAACAAAAATGCGAATACATCATCTGCCCTGTATCAGAAGAATATAGCAAAAGCGCTTACAAGATCGCACTTCAACTAAACCAAAAAAGCAAATCCGCTCGCGTTTCAACCGCTTACAATCTCAAAACCTCACTTTCCGATGCAGTAAAGGGGGACTGCCAATATGTCGTCATCGCAGGCGAAGAAACTAAAAATAACGAAGTTATTATCAGAGATTTGAAAAAGAATTCGCAAGAAGAAGTTTCGATAGACGAACTCTAACGGCGCAAGAGCGAGCCGTTGATATGGTCGTAACCCAAGGCTTGCATAGATAGCTGAGCATTAAAATAAAAACTTGGTAGGATAACTTGGTAGGATAAGACTGTGAATAAAGCAATTCGAAACACATACATTCTGGGAATAGCGTTTTTGCTTCTCGGAATATTAGTGCAAAAAACATATATCCCTATCTTTAAATTCTTTGGGCATACTTGCGGTGCCTCATTTCCCCCGGGAGCTATCCCAATCGTACCGATTAATTCACTCTATTGTATATTTCCCGAAACACTGTCCATATCTTTGAAATTTATAGGTACTGTAACGCTTATTGTTGGATTGGTCAGATCTATAATTAAACTTTGCAGAAAAATTCGAATTCATCCTTTTTTTGGCATCGCCGGATTCATTCTAATAATTATATCGGGTGTTTTCCTATATGGCGTTATAAGCAAGGCGATCTACATGCCCGCGTATCTTTCCGATAAACAATACTGTCGAAAAGATTCGGACTGCATAGTAGGTTGCAAAGAGTATATAAATAAATATTGGTATGAAAAAAACAAGTATCTGTATGACAACAATATCCCCAAAGAGGGGTGCGGTGGCTTCAGTGGCTGGTACACATCTACTTATAATCCTGAGTGCCATGAAAATTCTTGTAATTCTTTCAGTGTGCCCTTGTATTAATTTAATATTACAAACCAAAATAACCAAACAGCTTGATAGAAAATGGTTCTATGAATGTTTAACGGCTCAATATTGAGCCGTTTGTGATTGCATGAAAAGATTAGACTTGTCGTACTGTTATCACAACAAATAAAACTATAGCTGGATTGACCGCCTTAAGGCGTATAAGGCCTAATCTTCGGGTAACACCAGAACCTTTTCTAAGGGGCTTGACATGTTCGTTTTTTGTTTGGTACGATGATATTAATGGCAAAACAACTACCACTCACCAAAAAACAAACAGATTTTTTAAATTTTCTAAAAGATTTTATAGATAAGAATAATTACGCTCCAAGCTACAGAGAGATAGCTAAAACACTCGGTTTTTCCTCAGTAGCTACCGTTGCCGAATATGTAAACATATTAGAGCAGAAAGGGCATCTCACAAAAGAGGGGGCTTGTGCCAGAGCAATTCAGCTTACTCCGTCATGGGATGAGCGTGTTTTTGAAATACCTCTAGTAGGAATAATAGCGGCTGGCAAACCGATCGAAGCTATTAGAACTAACGAAACCATAGATATACCAAGAGACATGATGGGAGCAAACGTTTTTGCCTTAAAGGTAAGTGGAGATTCGATGATCGAAGATGGGATCTATGATGGCGATTACGTAATAATAGAAAAAACCAACCAGCCTAAGAACGGCGACATTGTAGTGGCTTTAATCGATAATGACAATGTTACCCTTAAAAGATTTTTTAGGGAAAAAAGAAGGATCCGCCTACAACCCGCCAACAAAACGTATAAGCCCATCTATACCCGCAGAGCTATAGTTCAAGGTAGAGTCAAGGGAGTAATTAGGAAACTTGTATAATTCTTTGATATAATAAAACAAATGGTAAAATCTTTAGATATAATAGACCCCAAAAAGGACATATCCGATCGTTCCGAGGATGAGAGCGGAGATAGTAAGAATCTCAACCTGGATCCTCCGCGAAAAGACAGGGAATCAGGTAGTGGAGTATTTTATCTGGTTTTAGGCATTATCGCTATCGTAGTAGCCACCGTCGCTGCACTTTATATTCTACTTAGCGACAATACTAATGGCAAAGACCCGAATTTGGCAACCACTACTTCAACAACAGAAATAAGTGCGAGTGCTACTTCAACCGAACCTACCAATGTTGTCGCCCCAAAAAATCCTAGTCCTGAGGCTAGCTTTAGCTATAAAGATGAAACTATCAGAATCGCAAACGGAAATGGCATAAGTGGTGAAGCGTCCAGAATGAAAAAGATATTAGAAGAAAAGGGATATGAGATTTCATCAACAGGAAACGCTTCAAAAAATTATACGGAGTCTATAATTTATTTTAAAACAGGACAAGACAAGCTTGCCGATGCCCTCAAGAAAGATCTAGACAGCGAATATAGCTTCACAACAGAAATATCTGACCAAATCGTTGGTTCTTATGACGCAGTTATTGTCTTGGGCTCAAAGTAATCAAGTCTTATTTGTCGCTATTTCTTTGGTAGGAATAATTTTGTTACGCGAATTAACACTAGCAAGAGTTGCTTCTAATCAAACCATTTATCAGATTATTTTATTCCCAGGAATCATCTTACATGAAACATCCCACCTTGTAGGATGTCTGATAACCTTCGCTAAAATAAGACAAGTGAAGTTTTTTTCCAAGGAAGGTGGCTTCGTCAAGTATGAAAAGCCAATCATACCACTTATAGGCAACTTCATAATATCCATTGCGCCACTTGCTATCGGTCTTTTTTTATCTTACCAACTCATACATCTTATCTACCTACCCGAGGGGATTAGATACCACCTTTCAAGCATCATTTATCTTTACTTGTTAATATCTATTATCACCACCATGCTTCCAAGCAAAGTGGACATTATGAATTCTCTGCCAATTTTTCTAGTAAGTTTGATGATTTTGATTATCTTTAGCAATAAAATAAAAATACCGTATTTCGACCAAGTTTTTGTCTTGCTTTTAACGATTCTAACTGTGCTTGCTATCTCATATGCAATAACCATGATGTTTGGACAAAAACGTTTTTTCAAGCTAATATAGTATTACAATGAAAATAATAAAACTTCAAAAAGGAGATAGGATCGTCGCAACCTTGGAAGAAAAGCTTGCTCAAATGAAAATAGATTCAGGGTTTTTGTGGGGAATAGGAGCTATCTCAAGCGCCGAGCTTATGGCCTATAAACTTGATTCAAAAAAGTACCTCTCAAAAAAGATAAGCGGTACATACGAAACGTTATCTTTTATGGCAACCATTACCAAGGGAATAGACCGAGACGTAATGATTCATCCGCATATAGTTCTAGCGGATGAAAACTTTAATTGTCTCGGCGGACACCTAAAAGAAGGAATTGTGGCAGCAACACTAGAAATAGCGATTTTATCATCAGAGCAGAAGCTAGAAAGATATTACGACAAAAAAATTGGGTTAAATTTAATCAAATGACATTCAAGGAGGAAAATGGGGTTCAAGTTGTTTTGGAAAAATATTTGGCAGGAGAAAAAGTATAAAGTAGTTTTTATTATATCGGTCGTTCTAGCAGCTTTTATCATAGGAGGGGCTATTGCCGCAAAACTAATCCCCAAAAAAAACATATCAAGTACAGTCAAGACACAGGAAAAAACCAGCTATACATCTTCCCTTGACGGTCTAGAGTACGCCGACAAAAATAAGGCAAATCGCCATCCGCTAGCTGTAATTATCGAAAACCATCCCGCCGCCCGACCTCAAACAGGTCTGATTAATGCCTCTATAGTTTATGAGGCAATCACAGAAGGAGGTATCACCAGATTCATGGCTATTTTTGGCCCTACCGACACAAAAGAATTAGGTCCAATAAGAAGCGCAAGATTGTTTTTTATGGATTGGCTGAAAGAGTTTGATGCATTCTTTGCTCACGCAGGCGGAAACGAAGATGCGCTCGCCAATATAGGGTCGTACGGTATTAAAGACATACCTCACGCAGAGGCTTACTACTGGAGAGACTATAAAGGACGAAATGTTGCTTCTGAACACACGCTGTACTCTTCAACTGATAAATTATATGAATATGCCACCAGCAAAAATTATGATATCAACTCGTCTGACTATGAAAAATATAAATTCAAAAAAGATGGTCCAGCTACTACTGAAAACGGAAAAGGGGTAGAGATCGACTTCTCTTCCGCTTCATACAAGGTTAGTTGGAATTACGACCCTACCACTAATTCCTATGCACGAATGATGGGTGGCTCCGAACACAAAGATGCTGGTAGTGATGAAACAATTAAGGCCAAAAATATTATTGTTCAGACCGTCTCAAGAACACTAGATCCTCATGGAAGCTATGGAGACCAAAACTGGACATTCGACACAAAGGGTTCTGGAAACGCCAAGATCTACCGAGATGGTAAAGAGATAGTCGCCACATGGAAAAAATCCGAGCTCACCTCAAGAACCAAGTTCTACGACGAATCTGGTGCTGAAATAGAGTTTAACCCTGGCAAGACTTGGATAGAGATAGTACCACCAGAAGTATCTCCGGTTATAATATAAGACCATAAAATAAAAAAGCGCCCCGGTTGGAGCGCTTTTTTATTTTAGTTAATACTTGACATTACTTCTTTCACTTTCTGAACATAGCTCATAGAGTGATTATAGTTGAACAAAGCAGAATCAATATCTCCACTGTCTGCACCTCCAGAAGCCAAAAGGTTGGCAGCTGCAAAAACAGAGTCATGTAAACTACAGATATTGCCACCTTCATTCTGATAAGCTCTGAATGTACCAGGCATAAACTGCATGGGACCAGTAGCCCCTGCATAGCTCCCTTTGCAAGTATCGCCCGATTTACCCGTTTCTACTTGGTGCACAGCCTCGATTAGCTTCCAATCAATACCAAACTTGGAAGCTGCCTCTCTATAAAGACTCCTCAAACCATTTAAGTCATAAGAAATAGAATTAGTAGTTTCTTCCCTGGACCTAGGAATAACCGTCCTAACCTGACTCTCCCGAGCTTCTCTCTCTCTTTTGCTTTCTTCTGACTCACCGGGAATGATTTCAACACTAGGAAACTCTCTGGTAACCTTAATAAAAGGTTTAACTATAAGGTTAACCTTTTTAGTTCCTTCATTGGCCTGAGCATCAGCTCCATCCAAATAAAGAAACATTGCTAGAATTGACACTAAGAAAATTATTTTTTTCATAATTTCTCCTAACAAAAATTCCCCTGTTTTAGGGGAAGAGCGTATTATAACACAGATTTCGTCTTTTGTCAAGGGTTGTAATGTATTGCTGAATTCTAGAACCAATGCAACATTATCAATTAGCGTACCAATTATCGTCTGATTTTCCGGAGATTGAGATAGTCCAGCTCTTTGACATCACAGCCGGCAATAGTGAGCGGAGCTTTATGGTTCTTGACCTTATCTCGGCAATCGGTAAAGGGTATAAACCTTCTCGTCAGAGTCAAGGCATTGCAATAGTTCTTCGCCAATTGAAACGATTGGAATTGACCTATTGTTTTGAGCCGAAGCATCAGATATCTATTCAGATTCTCGATCTGTTGGTTGGTTGTTGGCAGGTCCTTTATCTCTCGATAAGTAAATAGATCGTCTGGGACTTTGAGATATTTGGGCCTGGCGCCTTGCAGTAGTGCTTGGCAGGCGTCTTCATACTGGAACTTAGCGATCTTCTCCTCATTCAACTTCACCCTCAAGGTTTGCAAGTAATGCCGGATACAAAGCTGGTGAGGAACTTGGCCGAATACTCTTACAACCGCTCTCTCGATATCTCTGTTTCCGTCTGAGATATAGCCCTTGAGCGGGTAACCAAGCTCCTTGAGCGATTGTAGAAATATAGTCAAATCAACGGCTGTTTCATCATCTCCCAAATGATGATTGGGAATATCAAGTGTCCCGAGATCCAAAGCCAAAAGCAAACTCATCTTATGGAGCCATCTTTTCTCTTCTCTCGTGTAACGAAAG
>Ga0265294_10010294_pt1 | contig 10653 bp, 7 predicted proteins | sample MunlanPumphouse3_FD_192504 | JGI IMG/M metagenome (GOLD analysis project Ga0265294, IMG submission 192504) | Groundwater microbial communities from a municipal landfill in Southern Ontario, Canada - Pumphouse #3 | ecosystem: Environmental > Aquatic > Deep subsurface > Groundwater | place...
GTTCCAAAAGAAACCAAGAAGGTTGAATCTAAGCGAATGATTGAAATTCAATAACTCCGCTTTAAAAAAGACGCTCATTTGTTGCTGAGCGTCTTTTCTTATAACTTGATGATAGTTAATGGTTAGCTCTTCGCTTTTTAATCGATAGGAAAGCAAATCCTAAGATTGAGCAAACGACTAATAATAACCCTATTATTACTAGTGCATTTTGGCTTTGCATTTCTCCGATTTCAAAATTTGATTGCGCGGAAAATACGGGTTCAGCGTTGCCATCAACAAGCCAATTGTCAGCAGCTAGAACGGAATACTTGTTAATTAATACTTCATAGCGTGCCCGTGCGTCAGCAATTATTTCATTAGCGCTTTCTGCAAACTCTTGTTTTGCTCCTGATGGAATTGGCAAATATTCGCTTTTCAACTGATTCCAAGGAATTAAGCTAACATTTTGAGCGGTGCAGCCAGCAGATGTTTGTTCGCGGAAGTATACAGCATAGTTATATGCCACCTGATAATCGGTTAGGGTACCTTTTTCAACAACATCGATGAAGTCATAATTGACCCAACCTCCGTTGTTTGTTGTCCCTGTCAAGGTAATTGTATTTACTCCGCTGATCATATTTGCGGTGATGTGAACAACTCTTGGATTATCCCACCATGTTGTGTTCAAAAGCTCAACCTCAATCCAACTAGCTTGGTTGACGCGCAAATGCGCTATTGAATTTGTTTGTGTCGCGTAACGGATGAATATTTCATAAATACCAGTTGCGTTTGCGGTGTAAGAATAGGATAGGTAATTAACGTTTGATAGGTCGGAGCTTATTTCAGATGAGCCCGATAAAGGAGTCTTTGTTCCCATATCCCCCATATATTTGCCACCTGACCAGTTGCCGTTTCCTGTATCACCGACAGTGCCGCCAGATTTTGATGTATAGTCTTCCGCCTCAACATGGGTTGTTAACCAAGTTGCTATATCCTCTTTTAATGCCAGATTTATCAAGCCAATTTTTTCCAAGTCACTCTCAGGTTTAATTATTTCTATTGTATTAATGCCAGTAGTGAAACCATTAGCAGTTAAAGTCGCTGTTGGAATTGTGATAGTATCGTAATTTGATTCGACAGGTTCATAAACATTAAAATCAAATCCCGGTTGACCATTAATGGACATCTGAAGTTTAGAAATTCCGTCTGTGTATTGTTTACAATAATACGTCAATTCCAATGATTTTGTGTTGGCCGATGCAGTGACATCAAACTTTGCATTTGAACGCCAATCAGAATTGCCATCATAGTTTAGTTCCGACGTGTAAACAAGAGCTTCGGGATCATGAACACCATCCCCCGTATAAGAAAGATAAGTGTTTTGAAGATCACAATGGCCTGCTAAATACACACCTCCGGAGGTATCTTCATCAACTAGAGTTACACCGTCAGGCAAAATAATGCCATTGATTACTCCCCAGTTTAAGATGGCGGCAATAAACACGTTTTTTCCTTCATTAAGATACACGGGAATATCGTAAACGGTGTTTGCCCAATCGTTGTCCGGAAAATCATAATCAGTTGCGACTCCGTTGACAAAAATTTTAACTGGATACGTGTCTGCTGAATAACGCAGACCAATCGTGTAATTTCCCATGGATGCAGCGTTGATAACGACCCTTCCATATGACATATCCCAGATATTGGCTGGAAAGGATGCATCTTGCCAACGAGACTGAATTCCGTTTGGTTGTCCAGAGTTATAACGGATTCGATTCATTTGAAAGACTTGCCGAGCGACGTATTCTTGACTCGCCCCGACCTCGTGAATTCCGGTCTGAATGATGTTGAGACTGACACCTAGAGTCATGGTGAAGCCAAGACACGTAGTTGCCAAAATGCCGAATAAACGCTGTTTTTTCATAAGTATTACCTCCTTTGTTTATCTTGCATGATAACAGTTGTTATTGAATGGCAAGGGAGCTTTATTTCGATTCCCTTTCCTTCAAGATTAAGCGTGATGAGTTTTTTGTATCCTTCGTTTTGGATAATGGTGACGATTTCGCGGTTCGGATTTAGAAATGAAACCGCAATAAGCCTTGATGAACAATGTACTTCGGTTTTGATTCTTACAGCACCGGGCAATACGTATTTTGAAAAATGGCCAATAAAGTAAAAAGACGGGTTATAAACGATTTCCTTACTCTTTCGATTATAAATAATCGGGGCTTCGCAGAAATTTTGCGCATGGTTTGGACCGCCGATTTCATCAACTACCAAATTCCAGTCAATCCATCCTTCACAGTAGTTGTTGAAATCATTAATCATTTGGCGTCCATAATATTCGCCATGTTCCCACGAACCGATTTCACTTTTTTTACTACTATTTGTGTTATTAAGCTCCACACATCCTTCGGTGAACAGTAAATGTTTATCAGAATACTTATTGTGTACAGTGGACAAGTTTTCGTGATCTGAAGATACATACCAGTGATAAGCAAGACCCCACACTATTTCTCGTATCCTTGAGTCTTTGTATATTGCTTCTGCGCGATTGATAATTTGATCGCGATTGTGATCCCAAGCTAGAATTTTTATGCCCCCTAATTCCTCCTCGATGAGAGCTGGTGAAAGATAGTTAAAAATAAAATCAGCTTCTTCTGCCCCTGAATAAAGACATGATTCCCACGATTGCCTCGCCTCTGGTTCGTTTTGAACAGTTAAAAATTCAATTGGAATGTTCTGTTTATGCATTTCTGATACATATCGGGCAAGGTACTTAGCCCATAGCAATTTGTCTCCATTTTTTAGAAATCCACCATGGAGCATCGAATCATTAGTTTTCATGTATGCGGGTGGGCTCCATGGCGAGGCGACTAGCTTGAGTTGATTGTTGGCTAGATTGTTGGCCATTTTAATCACTGGTATGACATATTTCTGCTCGTGTGAAATATCAAAAGTCGATAAATTGCGATCTCCCTCCTGAACATAGGTGTATGACTGCAGTGAAAAATCACAGGAATTGATAACGACTCGTCCCAACGTATAACAAAGACCCTCTAGTGAATAATATGATGAGCATATTTCCTTCATTATCTTTGGTGCTGAACTCATGATGTTAAAACATGCGGCCTCTGTAAAAGCGCCACCAAAACCAATGATTTGCTGATATTTTTGCTTTGGAAAAATCTCGACAAATTTAGACTTATTGATGCTTTTATTGCTGAATAGAACATTTTTTTGCTCTTGCCAGAAAGTGCGACCATTTTTCTTTGATTGAATAATCTTTGTCATTTTTATACCTCGGTTGTGAAAGCTATTTTTAATAAACCTTCCCATTTTTCAAAACGATATATTCTATTAGCGTGACTGATTGTTTGCGCATAATTTAACGCCATGTCAGAGGTTAGGTCGCTTTTCTCGCCATTGATATAAAATGCGACATCGTAATAAACACCTTCGCTCACGAGCAAACGTAAATCAAACGCAAATGAAAAAGCACTCTTATCAACTGATGTGTTGCTGACCGTTTCCAAAGTCACACTTTCTGAACCATTCCAATAATTGATTTTTAGTTCGCAAGTCGACTCAATATCCATAAATCCATTAATGGAAAGAGACGGGACATTTGAGATTAGTTCTAAATCAGCACTAACACCATAATAATCTAAGTCTTCAAAAGCGATTTTGGCTAAGCCAGACCATTCTTTAAAGCCGTACCTGCGCTGAGCGATTGTTAAGTTGTTTCGCTCCATGGCTATATCTGGAAGTCCATACTCAATATCGGTTGTTTTATCTTTAATAATAAGGTCGTACCAAACTCTGTTTTTTGTTAAAAAAGAACAGTTAAACTCATACTCTAATGAAGTAAATGAAGATGATGCGACTTCAAACATTTCGCCATTAATCTCTTTAATTATGAGATATAGATTTGATGGCGCTGCATTTCCAATAACATTCGCTGTGACATGTAGAAGAGGCTGGCCGGCTACATTAGATAAAGTAAGATGAGAATTTTCAAAAAGACTCGTACCATCAACAATTGGATATGAAATATATCTTGTTAGTCCGTTCTTACCCTCCATTACCAAGAAGTAATAAGGCTTCGATTCGTTATAGTTGTCATCTTGATATGTTTCTTCAAGGATGTAAATTGGATCGACTACACTACCAGCGACATTAACTTGTTCAGCTGAATTATCGAAAACAGGTGAATTACTGCGATAAATCGCCTTACCATAAGGATCGCAAAAACTGCTCCAAGAGGTTGTGATATCAAGACCGAAATTAATTGTTGCAATGTTTTCTTCGACATTGACGCTGGGTAACATTTTCGGAAGAGAAATCGGTAGAAAAGCCCTCTTTTCCCCACTTGTGGCCCACAAATATATGTCTTGAGCTTCGGAGTTGAAAACAATTTTGCGTGTTGTTTCATCTAGAACGACAGCAGTCTGAATCTCGCTATGTGAGAAAATGTCAGATGTGCCAATTCGTAAAACAAGATTTGCATAAGTTTTATCCATCGAGATTATTAGTTCATACTGCTCAACTGATTTTTGAACGATTTCGATATGATGAAATTCAACTATTTCAGACAAGGCGACATGCTGCTCTTCAATTGGTGCCACAAAAGTGACAACGCTTTCTGGCTGAACTCGATACGTGACAACCTTTCCATTCATGACGATATCGACATCCTCATAAGTTGTCGAATCGTTATTGGCCAGTATAAATATGTAAGCTCCATCAGCACGTTTATAGGATGCGCATTTGATTTTTGCTTCATTATCGCTTAATGAATCAATAAGTGTTGGTGATTGACCATTTATGGTGAAAGCGTACTTCGAGACATGAGTGAACGAATAAAAAGCTGCTGACTTAGTGATAACATCGTTGCCAAGAGACAACATACCAAAACAGTGAGCATCATTTCCGAGAACGGGTTCACCATCTTTTGTCAGCAAAGCGTTCCAATATATCGACATGCTCGCCCCATGACTGAGAGGACCAATTGTGACATTTGCGGTTGACCAACTAAGATTTGCGGCGAAATCAACTGACTCGTCACTTTCCGTTATTTCCGTCATATAATTTTCCATATTGGGGTAATTGGACTTATTATCGGCGAAAAGCGATGGGTAGATTGTCGACCATTGTGCGCCATAGGCATGAAAGGCAAAGCCAGATACGCGTTTTTTTAAAGATTTATTCGCGTCGATTTCCTCGGCGAACATATCAAATAGTATTCGATCTGATTCGGAACCGACATTATGGTCATAAGCCATGATTTTTGTCTTCGACTTAATTGTTGTCAGTTCTTTATCAACTTCGATTGCTAATCTAATATACTGAGGTGTTCCCATTTGCATTGATGGATAGTGAACATTTGCAATTGTTGGCTCGTTTATCAAAGATAAGTAATTGATGTTAATGCCTTTCTTTTGATATTCATCAACAAATTTCACTAGATATTTCGCGTATGCGATTTCTTCGGCGGTTAGCTCGTCTTCACTATGACCAATCAACGAACCACCGATTAAGGATTCGTTTGTCTTCATCCAAGCTGGTGCACTCCAAGGAGCGGCAACAAAGATGATGTTTGGATTAATACCGAGAATATCAAGAAGAGTAGGGATTAAGTATTCTTCATCGTTTTCTAGAGAAAAATGACTTAGTTCATAATCCTTTTGGCCTGATGACATATCATCAAGCGTATAAAATGACGACGTATTCGTGTAATCGCTTGTCCCGATTGGAATGCGGATGACATTAAGAGACCCTTGATTCATTGAAAAGAGAGATTCAAGAGCGTATTGTTTTTGTTCATTGTCGAGACTTTGAAATAAGTAGGCGCTCGCATGGGTGATAGCCACACCGGTTCCCTGTAACGACCCTTTATTTACATTGGGATATACATTTACTTCTGTGTTGCCACTGAACTCATATTTTGACCACAGCAAGTCTTTTTGTCGCGCCTGGAGTTTAGACTTTGTACCAGTTGTTTCATAGACTTCAACATATGGTGAAAGAATTGGGCTTCTGTCTTTTAAACCATAATACAATCCCAAAGCAGTGCCGATAACGCTAAGGGCGACTGCCGAACTTATTAAGATTGGTAAAATTTTCTTTTTCATTCTTTGACCCCGCCAATATTTATGCCTTTAAGAATATATCTTTGCAAAGCAAAGAATATGACGATAAGAGGAGCCGAGACAATAACTGAACCAGCCAACATCTGTGGGTACATGGATGGATTGTTTTGGCCAGCGCTGATTAGTGAACCAAGCGACCTCGCTAAAGTAAAAACATCTGGAGATTGTGTGGCCACTAAGGCCCACATGAAATTATTGTAGTTCCACATGAAAGTGGTAATTCCAAGTACGACAAGCATTGGACTCACTAACGGAAGAGCAATAGTGAAGAAAATGCGAAAATGGCCGGCACCATCCATGATTGCCGCCTCTTCGATTTCTTTATTTAGACCAAGGAATTGTTGCCTCATTAAAAAGACGTTATAAACAGACATTACAAATGGCAATATCAAAACGAGTAAGGTATCGTCGATAACTAGAGTCCGACTAATAATGAGGTTTGGAATTGTCATAATTGCGCCAGGAACCATCATTGAAGCAATCATTATTTTGAAGATGATATCTCGCCCTTTGAATTGTATGCGGGCAAAAGCATAACCAGCCAAAGCGTTAAAAAAGAGATTTAGAAGAGTGTTAGCAAAACAAACAATCATCGTATTGCCAAATACTTTTGATAAATTAAGATATTCTATTGCGGAAATGTAATTTTGTATAACGAAGTGGATTTTCCCGTTGCCGTCTAACGGTATTAATGAAAAAGTCGTGTTGAATATTTGCGATGGTTCTTTGAAAGAAGCTGAAATAAGCCAAACATATGGAAAAATAAATGAGACAGCCAAAAGAATTAGCACGGTATATAGAAGAATACGAGCTGGTTTGATTCGCAAACGCTTGCGCGACTTAGTTTGCTTTAAGCTGTTTTCCATTTTTTACCTTCCGTGCGAATAGTCGACGTTCTTTCTGACCTGGTAGAAAGCCTTGCCCCATTAAAGTGATAGCAAGGATTACGGCAAAGAGAATATAACTCATTGCTGAAGCTGTACCGACTTCCTGATAACTAAAAATCATGTTGTATATTTCAAGCATGAAAGTAGTGGTAGAACCATCTGGACCTCCACCCGTCATGAGATACATTTGATCAAAGGCTTGTAATGAACCAATCGTGCTAGTCACACACAAAAATAAAATTGTCGGTGCTACGTTTGGTATTGTGACGTGAAAGAATTTACGGATTGTACCGCCACCATCGATTTCACAAGCTTCATAAAGAGAAGGGTTAATATTTTTCATGGCTGAAAGCATAATAAGAACGTTATATCCTAGCCCTGACCAAACAGCCATTATCGCCATCAAAGGTAGTGCGGTGGTTGTTCTTCCAATAAGATTGATATTCGTGCCGCAGGCTCGGTTTATTGCGCCAACTACACCATATGTTGGGTCAATTAAAAACATCCAAATAGCCGAAATTGCCACTCCGGCCGTCACCGATGGAATAAAAAAAGCTGATTTGAAGAATTTTTCTCCCTTGATTTTGCTATTTAACATCGCCGAAACGATTAAAGTAGTGACAACACTTAAAGGCACGCTCATCAGCATGTATTGAATAGTCACCCATAATGATTTCCAAAAGTTAGGGTAAATAATGCGGTTAGTGAATAATTCAATATAGTTATTGAAACCAACAAATACTGGAGGCGTTCGCCAATTCCATTCTGTGAAAGAAATACCAAAAGACATAATGATAGGTGTCAATTGGAAAACGATAAAATAGATGATTAATGGTGAAATGAAAAGAACACCAATTATAGCCGTTTTCTTTTTCTGACGATTTTTGCCTTGAACTACCATCGGCACCCCCTGAACTGCACCTCTTTAGAACAACAATTGATTCGCCGCACTAGCGGCGTCATCCAATGAAGATTGAATGTCACGCGGATTCTCATCACTGAGAATTTTGTCACTTAACGTTGGACCGAGGTACTCATCATTGACTCGAATCCATCTTGGTATAACTGGTCTCGGAACCGAAGTTTCCATTTGATCAATTATAGTGTTTAGCCGTTCATCGCCACTTTGGGCATAGCTGCGAATAGCTGGGAAATTACCGGTGAAATCAGACAGTTTGTCTAAGCATTCTTGCTTTAGAAGATACTCAATCAATTTTCCACAATTTTCTTTTAATTTTGAGTGGCTATATACGACAACGTTTTCTCCCCCCATATTTGATGATGAAATTATTCCCGATTTACTCGGAACGAGGGCCACACCGTAGTCAAGATTCGGGAAATTGGTATCAAAGCGCTCAATGTCGGACGACGAACCTAATTTAAAGGCAACAAGACCATTACCAAAGGCGTCCGAAGTGCCGCGATTAATAATCGAAGTTGGATCGCTTCCATACAAATCTTTAATCATCTGTGCAGCCTCTACGCCGTGCGAGTCATTAAAGGCAACTCCGCTTCCCTGATTGTTAAGAAGCGAACCTCCGCAGTTTGCGAGAAATGCTTGAAAATACCATCCAGCATAACCACCATTTCCAATGCCATCGAATAGTGACTTTCCACTCGGTAGACTATCCTTAACAGCCAACCATTCCGCCCACGAAGTTGGTGGAGTTGAGACGAGTTCCTTGTTATAGAACAAAACACTAGCCGTAACATTTAGTGGCAAACCATACAATTTATTTTCAAATATATTCGTTGAATACACATAGGGAAAGAAATCATCCGATGCAACTGTTTCGAAAGAAGAAAACAATGAAGAAATATCGAATATAGTTCCATCCACGGCATAATCTGCTATTAAGGGCTGATCAAGATAGGACATATCAGGTTTCGCTCTTCCACCAAGTGCACTATTTAGTGCGGTATTAAAACTATCTTTGACAACAAGATTCAATTTGACTTTTATTCCTGTTTCTAAAGAAAAATCATTAATCAATTCGCGAAAAGCATTTTGATGAGCCTGTGTCGATGGCTGATATGCCCAAAAAGAAATGATGTTATCATCTGAAGTGTTATCACAACCAACTAGGCATAAAAGTGTGACCGCAAGAATAATCGTCGTATTATTTTTCATAAGATTTTCAATCCTCCAATGTTATCGTTAACAATATAGAAAAATGTAAACTAGATTGCTTATATAACTTAATTATTTCCGAGTAGAATTACCGATTATTAGCTTTGGGGTATAAAAATTTACTCCAGCATTTACGCTTCGTGGGTTATGTATCTTTTTAAGTAATAATTTAGCAAGTTCAACACCAACTTCATATACGGGTTGACGAATTGTCGTTAGTTCCGGTTTGATGATAAGTTCTTTGCCAAGGCCATCAAAACCAGTTATACCAAGCGATTCAGGAACTGGTCGACCCATATTATTTGCGGCCTGCATTACTCCGGCTGCTTGATCATCACTTGAACAAATTATGCAGTCAATTTCAGGAAAGTGTTGAAGCAGGTTGATTCCTGCTAAATAACCCGATTTTGCATTATTATCAGTGAATATTACATGGTTTTTGTTTTCTAATATGCCATTTTTGCGTAATGAATTTAAATATCCAAGATAACGATCATTAGTGAATTTCTTATTTTCGTTAATGCCAATAAATGCAATTTTTCTATACTGTTTCTGAATAACGTAATCGGTCATCATTTCCATACCGAGAAGGTTGTCTACATCGATGCAATCAACATTGTCACTATGACCGAATAAGACTAAAGGTTTTTCTAACGATAAAGATTTTAGATTATCTTCATCTTCAATTGCTAAGCCCATGACAATCAGTCCATCGACAGCCTCGTGCTGATACCACTTTTTGCTTAGCAAAACTGAATAACCATGTTCACCGAGATGACTGCTGATTCCAGCACTAACTTGTAGAAAGAACTGATTTGCAGGATTCATAATATAAGGCACATACAAATATATAATATTTGTTCTATTATAGACTAATGCTTTTGCAACATTGTTTGGAGTGTAATGATATTTGTTGATAGCATAAAGAATCTTCTCTCTCGTGTCCTTTTTAACAAGATCTGGCTTATTTAAGACTCGCGAAATAGTGATGGCTGAATAGCCAGTAATTTTTGATAGCCCCTTTAACGTTATTCCCATTTTAGGTGTCCTGGTTATATTATATTAAGAAAATGATAACGTTGTCAATTTTAAAGTAATATCGAATATAGCACAACTTTCGATATTTACTAATGCTTATTTAAAAGAAGATATAATATAAAAAAGATGAAGCAATTTCATTCGATAACGAACTCTGATAAAACTAGAATCAATAAAATGCTTGATGGTGTTTTTTATTTCGATAACTATTCTTCAAGTGAACTTGTCTTTGAAAACATTTTTGTGTGGAACTATAATCGTCAAATTGAGATTTTGTGGATCGAAGACAACATAGCCATTATTCGGAGCTTAGAAAAAGAAAACGAATGGATTTTTTTTCCGCCAATCTGCCGTAGTAAGGATGAATTTAATTTAGGTCTTAACTACATTCGCGATAATTTTCCAGAAGCTTTAGTAACCGGACTTTCGAAAAAAATGATTGAAGCAAGTAAAAATCAGGGATGTC
>Ga0265294_10010295_pt1 | contig 10652 bp, 18 predicted proteins | sample MunlanPumphouse3_FD_192504 | JGI IMG/M metagenome (GOLD analysis project Ga0265294, IMG submission 192504) | Groundwater microbial communities from a municipal landfill in Southern Ontario, Canada - Pumphouse #3 | ecosystem: Environmental > Aquatic > Deep subsurface > Groundwater | place...
CTCCGCGATATTGTCCTGTCTGCGGGGAGCAGTGGGTCATGGGCGAGCCTAACTGCGGATGCAAGTCCTCTCGGCCCCGGAGATACTGGGGCGAGAAGCGGGGACTGCGAATAAAGACAATGTACGAGGAGTAGTAGCAATGGCGATTAAGACCGTACTGCTGGAAAGGGAGAAGGCGAATCTGTACGCATTTTTGAACAGCGAGCCGGTGGGAATGGAAAACCACAACAATATCAAGTAGTTAGGAAAAAAGAATTATGGCGGCAACAAAAGGCAAGGTCTGTAACCCAAAAGGCAGAGGACATGCGCCAAACAAAGGAGCAGCGCGGATAGCAGAGGACATAGTTGCTGCGTACAAGGAGCTTGGCGGGATGCAGTATCTCATTCAGCTTGCGCAGGAGGACAGAAAGACATTCTGCACCCTGTTGCTTAAGATATTGCCGAATAACATCAAGGCCGATGTGGATGTAAAGGGGCAACTGGCGCATTTCTTTGAGCAGATAGATGGACTCAGCAAAGGCCCGCCAAGTGCAAGATAAGTTCAAAGACCAGTTCTGGCGGCTGAACAACCTGTATTGGATAACAGACAAGGCAGGGCGCAAGGTTCTATTCCGCATGAATCCCGTACAGGAGAATCTCTATTGGGAGATGCACTATCGCAACGTAATCCTGAAAGCACGGCAGAAGGGGTTTACTACGTTTATAGACCTGTTCGGGCTTGATTCAGCCCTGTTTAACAGCAATTTCAACTTTGGGATTATTGCCCATTCTCTGGATGATGCTACGGCTATATTCCGGCACAAGATACAATTCCCGTATGAGAATCTGCCCTCTGCCCTGAGGGAAACAATCACCGCCACGGTAGACCGCGCGGGGGAATTGGTATTCAGCAACGGTAGCACGGTGCGTGTCAGCACCTCATATCGGTCAGCAACCCTGCAACTCTTGCATGTATCAGAGTACGGGAAAATTAGCATCAAATACCCGGAGAAGGCCAGGGAGATAAAGACCGGCGCATTTGAAGCTGTGGGGCTGGAGGGGATGATATTTGTGGAATCCACTGCAGAAGGGAAGGGCGGAGAGTTTTACGATTTATGCCATACGGCTAAGAAGCGGAAGGACGAGGGGATTGAATTGTCTCCGCTGGATTGGAAATTCTTTTTTGAGCCGTGGTACACCGAGGCTGGGTATCGGATGAACCCGGTTGCCGTGGCCGTTCCCAAAGAACTGCAGCAGTATTTTGACACGCTGGAACACAAGCATGGGATTGCCCTCGATGCGGCACAGAAAGCCTGGTACACGGCGAAATCTGCTACGCTTGCAGGGGATATGAAGCAGGAATACCCATCAACCCCTGAGGAGGCGTTTGAGGCCAGCGTCGAAGGGGCATACTATGCGGAAGCTATGGCATGGCTTCGGCGGCATGGCAGGATAACACAAGTCCCGCATAATCCAGGGGCAGAGGTGAATACATTCTGGGATTTAGGGCGGAATGACACAACGGAAATCTGGTTTCACCAGCAGGTTGGCCGGGAGCATTTCATTATCAATCACTTTGCCGGGTCTGGGGAGGCTATTGCGTATTACGCCAACTACCTGAAAGAACGAGCAAAGGAAGATGATTATGTGTACGGCAAACATTACATGCCGCATGATTCACGGAACACTGAATTGTTTGGCGATGGGCGCACCCGAATAGAGGTAGCGGAAGATTTGGGCATTAAACCAGTGGTTCCTATCCGGCGAGCCAAAGGCCCGGAAGAGTTAGCGGATGATATCGAAACCACGAGGAATTTCCTCAAGTCATGTTGGATAGACAAGGCGAAATGTTCAAAGGGAATTGATGCCCTGGACAATTACCGGAAGGAATGGGACGAGAACCGGGGAACATGGAAGTCTTCTCCGCTGCACAACTGGGCAAGCAATGGTGCGGATTCCATGCGCACAGGGGCGGTAGGGCTGAAGATAGAAAAACCGGAGGAGTTCATCCCGGCGAAGGATTTATGCCCCCCGGCGGAAGCGTATTATTGAGGTGAGCAATGGCCGACGACCTGACTAAGCCCGTATCATACGAAGTGATTGATTTAGCGAGATTAGCTGAACTTTATAACGCGGAGGAATCTCTTTACATCACGGAGTACGAATTCAGCAATGGCCGGGTGTTTGAGATACTGGACGGGGAGCAATATACCGAGGATTAACACACTATATGTAGTGTACCGGGAAACATCGAAGCGAAGTACAGAAAATGGAACGCGTAAGTAGTTGAAATCAGGGGAACGTCGCAGAATATATAATATGTTAAATACAGGGAAGCCTAACGGGACTAACAACGTGGATTCAGTGAGTTATTTCAAGGAGGCCATGTTTTCTATGTTTTTCAGCTTTAAGGAGAGGGCGAGCCAGGATTCGAGCCATTTGGGGATAGGCTGGCTCCCGGCTGCCCACCTGCTAACGGAGGCTTTTGACACCCCGGTGAGTTTAGCGAGGTCTGTTTTGGTTATTTCCAACTCGCGAAGGGTGGCTACAAGATGTTCATTGTCCATTGTTACACCATGTAAATACTTATACGGGGATTCCCAATACAAAGTACTCACCATGTAACTTTTCTGCAAGGAAATTATGAAATCCGAAGCGAGAAAGAAGAAAGCCAAATACTACCGAATGACCCCGGCGCAGGAGAAAGCCTGGGCCAAACGGATCGGTGACCACCTGCACAGATATTATCCGGGGCACCTGTGGGCTGTCGGTGTGGAGCACGGCGTAGCGAAGATTTACAACCTGCTGCTGTCCGGGCGGTGGGGATTCCAGATTGCGCTCAAGGATATTGATGCTGAGATGCGGGTAATCATGCGAGCCGGGGGCGAGGTGCTGGAGCGATATCGGCAGAAGCGGGGATGGGTGAACCCGGAATCTTGTTTCCTGGTTCCGAAGGATATACGAGGCGAGAAAATCCATGACTGACAATCACCCACTGGAATATCAGGACGAGTTCGCCGAACCCGGGGAACTGACTGAAATTGAACCGGACTGGTTGGGGATGGCGCGGGATGCGTACCATGAAAGCAATTCTTTCCTTGATAAAGGATTGCGGAAACGGTGGGAGATGAACCTTGCCCTGGCGAACAGCAAGCATCCTGCAGGGAGCAAGTATCTATCCGACGCGTACAAGCACCGTTCCAAGATATTCCGGGGCAAGACGAACGCGGCTATTCGGAAAAACATTGCTGCTGCTGCGGTGGCCTTATTCGGGACGCAGGATGTTGTTTCAGTGGAACCGGAGGACGACAACAATACTGCGCAGACAGAAGCGGCGGAAGCGGGGCATGACCTGGTGAATTATCACATGGAGAACAGCGTTCCGTGGTTTCTGATCTGCATGGGTGCGTACCGGGATTGTCAGGCGATAGGCACGGTTATTTCGCATCAGTATTGGGATTACGACACGGTAACGGTAGATGACGGGTTCATTGCCGCCTCGAAGAAGGTGGTTGACCGGCCCGTGGTTGAGTTAAGGCCGATAGAGAATGTACGGTTTTCCCCTCATGCCGATTGGCTGGACCCGATTAATTCCTCCCCGTATTTGATAGACCTGGTGCCGATGTTTGTCGGGGACATCAAGGAACGGATGGAAGACGATTGGCTACCGTACACAGACGCGGAGATACTGAGTGCGATGGATGCCGACCACGGGGTTGAATCAGTACGAACAGCGCGTGACCGTGATTCAGACCCGAAGGACGAGCAGACGAGCGTGAATGAATTTGACGTTGCGTGGGTTCGGCGGGTGTTCATTCGATACGGGGGAGAGGAATGGGTTTACTACACGATAGGCGAGCATATTCTGCTGTCTCAGCCTGTTCCGTTGGAGACTGCTTTCCCGCACTGCAAGGATGGCCGGAGGCCGTACACGGCTGGATTTTGTGATGTAGAACCGCATGTAACGTACAAGACCGGGCTGCCGGAGCGGGTTGAAGGGTCGCAGGTCCAGGCGAATGACGTTGCTAATCTGCGGTTTGACAATATCCAGAAGGCACTCAGGAAGAAATGGATTGCGGAACGAAACAAGAATACCGACTTCAAGAGTTTGTGGTCTGAGGTTCCGGGGCAGGTAACGATAACGGACGACATAAATTCGATTAAAGAACTGACGACCAACGATGTAACCGGGAGCAGTTACCAGGAGCAGCACCTTGTCAATGCCGACTTTGACGAATTGGCCGGGACGTTTAGCGGAGCATCGGTGAACACGAACCGGCAGTTGAACGAGACTGTCGGGGGAATGAAGTTGTTGTCGGAGAATGCAAATGTCCTGACCGAGTTGCAGTTGCGGATATTCACCGAAACGTGGGTTGAACCTGTTTTGCGGGATGTACTGAAAATGGTGCAGACGTATGAAGATGATGAGATGATTCAGCAGGTATCCGGCAAGCAGATGACGAGGGCGCAGTTGGATTGCGGGATTAAACTGCGGGTGAACGTGGGATTTGGTGCGACAGACCCGCAGGCGAAGGTACAGAAGCTGATGATGGGGCTGACGACTTTAGCGCAGGTCTTTGGGCCGGAACGGATACAGCAGATGAACCATGCTGAGATAAGCGCGGAGATATTCGGGGCGTTGGGCTACAAAGATGGCAAGCGGTTCATGCCGGAGGAAGAGGGGAACGCGCAGGTTGAGCAGTTACAGCAGCAGTTACAGCAGTTACAGCAGGTAATCCAGCAGAAGCAGATTGAAGGGAAGATACAGTTGCAGAAGCAGCAGATGGGCGACCAGACGAAGCTGGAGATTGAGAAGCTGCGGCGGGAGACTGAGATGATGAAACTTTCGCAGGCGACTGGGATGAAGGTAGCCGATATTAAGAAGGAATTTGAATTAAAGCAGTGGGACATAGCAGGCAGGCGGACGGAGAAGGCGGACGACCTGAAGGCGAAGTTGCATTTGCAGGAGCCGGGATACTGGCCGGGTTGATATGGAAGAGAAGATATACGAAGCGGAATTAGGGATTGAGATGGAAGAGTTTATGCTTGGCAAGGTTGGCAAGTATTTATGGGACCGTGCCGAGTCTGAGATAACTGCTGCCGGGATGGAACTGCGGCACGTTGACCCGTTTAACGGCGGGAAGATACGCGACCTACAGAACCGTGCGAAGGTAGCGGAGATGTTCATGACATTTGTCAGGGACGCTATAGAGAATGGCCGTTTTGCTCATGAAGAGTTGAAGCGGGACGAGGGGTAACTACCCTATGCCGGGGGCGTTACCGACAACTACGGCGCGAGAGGAAAGGAAGATGGAAAACGATGCTATCCACGAGGACGTATCAGAAGTTCAGGAAGAAACCCAGGAACAAGAACCGCGTTCTCCGAGGGATGCGGTTATCGCTGGCATGAAGGCGAAGAAGGACGTTGCAGAAGAACCTGTTGAAGAGGAAGTTGCCGAAGTAGAAGACCCTGTTGAAGATCCTAAGGAAGAGGAGCTTGTTCCCATCAAGGTTGACGGGAAGGAGCAGATGGTTCCGAAGTCCAAGGTTTTCGAGATGGGTGTCCGCACGTTGCAGAAGGAGACTGCTGCTGACCAGAGGCTTGCGCAGGTGAATGCGAAGATGCGCGAGCTTGAGGATTTAAAGCGGCGGGTTCAGACTGAAACGAAGAATACTTCTATCCCCGACTTAAGTGACCTGAAGAAGAAATTCTCTCGGGCGTTGGTTGAGGACGAAGACCAGGCGGCGGAGTTATTCGGCAAAATGGCTGAACGGCAGGCGAAGTTGGAAGCGCAGTTGGAGCGGGTTTCCGGTTCTCTAGAGATGAACGAAATATTTCTAAAGAAACAGGCGGAAGCGGAGCGGCGGCGGCGATTCAATCATTTCACGAGCAACTATCCTGATTTAGCAGGAGAGCCGGTATTCACTGGATGGGCTAACGAGATAACGAAGGTCTTGCAGAATCAGCACCCGGAGATGGACGATATAAAGATTATCGACACTGCGGCGCAGATGGTGCGGGAGCGGATAATGAAGACAGTTGGCAAACCTGAACAAGTTCCATCGAACCCGAAGCAGACGATGCCGAAGCCGGTGAAGAAGGCGAGCGGCAAACTTCCGGTGAAACCGGAGGTCAAACCAAAAACCAAGGCGGAAGTAATCGCCGACCTGCGAAGGGCAAGGGGATTACCCGTCTAAAGATACGAGGTAATAATTATGGAACTTTGGAGCGCAGATTATACTGCCGGATATGTCCACAGCGACCAGTTGTCTGACACGCTGCGGACGGCGATGCAGCCGATGGCGCGATTTCGCCAGCACTGCGATGCCGAGGATGCGAGTGCAAAAGGTTTGCACAACGGCGCGCAGTTTTACTGGGATGTGTACTCGAATGTGTCTGACGCAGGCGGGGCATTGACCGAAAACGAACCGATGCCGAAGACCGGGTACACGAAGACGCAGTCGAGTCTGGTTGTGACAGAGTACGGTAAATTAGTTGCCGCCTTGTGGAATTGAACAAGGAAAATCCCGTGAATTGCTGGAACCCCTCGTTAAGCGCACAGCACCACAACGTATCTGGTAACGGACAGCGTGATGGTTTGAAAAGATGTGCGATAGAGGAAATCAGCAGCCAAGCAGCCTGGAAACAGGTTGAAGGTTCAACGACTATCTCAAACAGCCCTAACGTAGAGACGAGGGCAATGAAGAGACACGAGCGCGGGACAGCGAAAGCTGAAGATATAGTCTGGACTGCGGGGAGACTCGCAGATGTTAGGGTTAAACGCCCTAATGATAACAAAACGAACTCTGTTCCGTTTTCTGGAAAACTCGATGACCTGTCCAAGCAGCCGGTGGAAGGGATAATCAGGAAAATCCTGGCGGACGATGCGAACAAGACGCTGGACGCGGCTGCACATGCGCAGTTTGACGCGACCCTGCTACTGGTTTATCCGGACTCAGGGAACTCGGCCACGGCTATCGACACTGCCGTTACCGGAACTGCCGGGGAAACGAACGCCCTGGCGATGAGCAACGTCCATGTGAAGCTGATTGTGGACGAGATGAAAGAGCGGAACATTCCGGCATGGCCTGACGGCAATTACCGTTGCATTGGCAGACCGGCTACTTTCCGTGATTTCAAGGACGACATTGAGGCGTTGCATTCGTATGTGGACAGGGGCTTTACGATGATCCTGAACGGTGAAATCGGGCGCGATTATTCGGGCTGCAGGTTTTTCGAGCAGACGAACATCGCTTCTGAAAGCTGGACGGGTGGGGTATCGGATGCTGCGTATTTTTTCGGTGCTGATACAGTCATGGAAGCCATCTGTATCCCTGAAGAGATTCGGGGCGCGCTCCCATCGGATTTTTTAACCAAAGTCCCCTGTTCAAGAAATTGAACAGTGATAACCCTGTGAATTGACTGGAAAGCTAAAGTGTGGTATAATTCCTTGTATATGGAAGCTAAAGAGGAACGCAACAAAAAGGAGTACCACGCCATGCCAATCAGCAGCCAAGCCTTTACGAAGGAAGGTCCAGAGACTATCTCGGAAGAGAGTAGGCCCCAAGCGGGGTCGAAGCGCAGGGCACCCAGGTGGGGTGATGATATAGTCCGAACCTCGTGGAAACGCGAGGCAGCTCTCAAAAAACTGGTAACAAACCTTAAAATTTCTAAAACAGGATGTTGGGAATGGACTGGATCAAAAACGACTGGATACGGGAGCATGAAGCTTCCTGATATCTACGGGAATTTTAAAATTCTCGCGCATAGGTTGTCATGGGTTGCATTCAAAGGTGAAGTTATTCCAGAGGGAATCTTTGTTTGCCATCATTGCGATAACCCGAAATGTTTTAATCCAGACCATTTGTTTTTAGGAACCCAACAGGAAAACTTGCAGGATTGTTCAGCGAAAAACAGAACAATGACAGGTTCTCTTAACGGGAACAGTAAGTATAGCGATGCTGATATTGAAAAGGTGCAAGAACTTATTGCTCAGAAGAAAAGAGGGATAGAGATATCAGCAATAACCGGAGTTTCTCAATCACATATTAGCAGGATTCGGAAAGGCTATACTTGGAAACATAAAACTGCAAGCGCAGCGGACATGATAAACGCAAACAGGAAATTTTCTGATGAGCAAATTATGTCTGCCGTCAGGCTTATTAAGGAAGGGAAGTTAACTGCCCCGGCTATATCGAAAATTACAGGGGTGTCCATTGACACTGTAAAAGACATTCGCCGTGGGCGGGCATACCAGAGGTTTGTAGAGCGTGTTGCGGAGTAGCGACTGCAACAGAACATTATGTTTGGAAGGAGTCGGGGGGTGGCTTGGTTAACGTGCGAAGCCTACGCATAATGCCAAGGGTAAACTTCGTGAATTGCTGGAAACCCCTTAGAGCCATGAACACTACAACGCAGATGGAAACGTCAAACGTGACAGTTCAAAAAGTTCATGGATTGGGCAATCAGCCGCCAAGCACCGTACAGGTGAAGGTTCAACGACCAGGGGACATACCCCATAGGGTTCAAGCGAACCCGAAGCGCGAGGCAATGTATAAAAGCATTGAAGATATGGTCTTTTCTGCATGGAAACATGTAGCAGTTAAACGGGTAGGTTTGTAGCGCAACCTATTGAAAACACAGACTATTTAGGCGGCTTCGGTATTGTCCACAACGCAACTGGCGCAGAGCAGAACAGGATCATGAAATGGGCTTCTGCTGCGTAATTAACGGGGGCTTCGGCCCCCATAAAGAAGGAGTATGACACATGCCTACTTATGATAACCCCAGAACGTGCTGCTACAGCTTTCCCCTGATGGACTTCGGGGCGGCAGCGGGCGCGACGTATTACGCCATTCAGGGTCCTCCCGGCCATGTCGGGCGGGTGGTTGATGTTGGCGTATCAATTCAGGAAGCCACCGTTTTTGCATCGACTCTCGGCATTGTTGAGGTCGGCACTGCTGCTGACCCTGACGCGTATGCCAAGCTGAACATTGCAACGGGACAGGCGGTAAAGACGATGTTCAACACCGTGGACGACACTGACGCCATTATTTCGGCGGATGTGCCGGCGGACACTGACATTGTCGTGAAACTGACGGAAGGGACTGGTGCCGGGCTTACGGGCCAGGGTGTTCCTTTCGTTATCATCGACTGGTTCAAGTAAGGAGTGAATCATGAGCAAAGACGCATACAAGCTCGGGCTGAAGGACAAAGAGCCTGTTGCCCAGAAGAAGCCGCGTGAAGAGACCACTGGTCAGCGGCCCAAGTCACGGTCTTTTACCGTGAAGGGCGAGCAGGGAACTGTCAAGGGCAAGTAAACCGAAGGGGGTGTAACAGCCCCCTTTTTTCGAGGTGCAGCATGAAGATGAACGTGGATGTAAAGGACTTCCTGAAGGAATACGAAGAGCAGAAAGAGAAGGAAGCGACGGACAAGAAGCATGTGAAGATGGGCCTTAACCGGCGTGAACCTGTACCGCCGTGCGAACCGAAGCGAGGATACGATGGGCGTTAAGCTGGACAAGACGAAGAAGTTCAAGATTCTCAAGAATACCAGTCGTGCGGTTGGCGAAATCACGGCGCGGTATGAGCAGAACGGTTTATTCTTTACCTGCGGTGGGCATCTGCTTGAAGACATGGTGAAGAAGATTGACCCGGAAATAAAAGAACCGGAACCAACGGTTTTCCAATGCCCGTTTTGCGAAAAAACCTACAAAGAAGAGCAGTGGCTTGATCGGCACATAAAGAGCAAGCACACCGAGGGGTAAGCCATGACTTTCCTCCAGTTGGTACAACAGTTATACCGGGAACTGAAGTTTTCCGGCACTGTTCCTTCAAGTGTCTCCGGGCAGACAGGGCAGAAGAACGAAGTCTGTTTCTGGATAGCGGAAGCGGACAAGCAGATTCAGACTTTATGGTCTGACTGGAATTTTCTCTGGCGGCAGTGGGAGCATTCCACGGTGGTCGGAACGGCGAATTATTCCAACACGAATACAGTGGGGATGTGGGATACGGATTCGTTTGTGCTGGATTACAATACCGACACATATTACACGCTCAAGTACATGGATTACCGTAACTGGCGCGATACACTGCGAAACGGGTCAAAGACCAACACGGTTCCCCGCTATGTAACGGTATTGCCGGACAAGAGTATTATCATCGACCCGCCGCCTGATGATGTTTACACGATAACCGCCGATTATTGGATTGCGCCTGAGAAGATGGAGAACGATTCCGATACCTCTGTTATTCCGGTTAAATTTGAACGGATAATCATAGCCCGTGCCAAGATGATGTATGCGGAAGCCTATGAAGATAATTCATTAGCGCAGGCGGCAGGAGCGGAATATTCGCTGTTGCTGTCCAAGCTACAGGGCGAAGAGCATCCCGGCAATGAACCGGATACCCTTGGCCGCGTGAACCTGGTGGTTAGATGAAAACCGAATACGTTGAAATGCGTGGTGGGGTTGACCAGATAACTGCGCCGTTGGCTATTCCGCCTGGGGCTATGCTGGATTGTATTAATTATGAGATTGCTCCCGGCGGCAAGGGCTACCGGACAATGAACGGCTATGAACGGTACGACGGGCAACCTGCTCCTTCCGATGCGACGTATTTGAAAATTACATTTGAAAACGGCGATACCGAAATTACAGCGGACGATGAAGTA
>Ga0265294_10010299_pt1 | contig 10650 bp, 9 predicted proteins | sample MunlanPumphouse3_FD_192504 | JGI IMG/M metagenome (GOLD analysis project Ga0265294, IMG submission 192504) | Groundwater microbial communities from a municipal landfill in Southern Ontario, Canada - Pumphouse #3 | ecosystem: Environmental > Aquatic > Deep subsurface > Groundwater | place...
TAAGCAACAAAGAGATTAAATATGTAAAAGAGGATTGTAAAACAATTTTTGATGAGAATAAAAAAGCTTTAATATCACATGGAACAGTTCAAGATATTACAGAATTAACAGTTGCAAAACAAAAAATAGAGCAAGAGAGATTTGCTTTAAAAGAGCAACAAGAGCTTTTAGAAACAATATTTAACAATACAATAGATGGCTTAGCAATAATAGACAAAGATACAAATTTTATTAAAGTAAATAAAACTTATTGTGAATTAACAGGATATACTCAAGAAGAGCTTTTGCAAACATCTTGTATTGCTTTAACTGCACCTGAAGATATTCAAAGAGTAAAAGCACTAAATGAAGAGTTTATAAAAGGGGATATTCAAAATATAACTATTGATAAATCTTGTATTGGAAAATATAGAAAAATTGATTCTAGGATTTTTTCATCTTGGTTACCAGACAAAGAGCATATTTTGATTAATATGAAAGATTTAACAAGTGATAACATATTAAAAGAACAAGCTAAACTTTTTTCAATGAAAGGTATGTTGGAGAATATTGCACATCAATGGAGACAACCTTTAAGTATTATAAGCTCGATTGCAAGTGGCATAAATATATTGAAAAAATATGATAAGCTAAATAGTTATGACTTTGAAAAAGATATGAATCTTATTTTACAACAGGTAAATTATCTATCAAATACAATAGAAGATATTAGCAATTTTGTAGTTGATGATAAGAGTTTAGAATCTACTAGTTTAGTATCTATTTTAGAAAAGAGTTTAAATATTTTTAATCCAATTGCAAAGGTGAATAGTATTAATATAGTGGTTGATTTTGATGAAGATTTGCTTTTAAAAGCCTATCCAAATGAGTTGATTCAATCTTTTATAAATATTTTGACAAATTCAAAAGATGCTTTAATAAAACAGACAGAAGATAGATATATATTTGTAAGTACAAAAAGTGATAAAGATTTGTTTATAATAGAGATAAAAGATAGCGGAAAAGGTGTAGATAAAGCTATTATTAATAGAGTTTTTGAACCATATTTTACAACAAAACATCAAAGTTTAGGTACAGGAATAGGTCTATCTATGACTCATAATTGTATTAATATAAGACATAATGCAACCATAGAAGTAGCAAATAGTGAATATATTTATAATAATAAAAAATATAGAGGCTTAAGTACAAAAATCTACTTTAAAAAGTAGATTTAAGCTTTATAGCTTCTAATTATTAAGTAAGATATAAAAGATAATAAAGTTATACTAAAAGCTATTATAAAAAATCCATTATCATCAAAATATAGCGCAATAGATGAGATAAGTGCTCCCAAACCAAACTGTAAAACACCAATAACTCCACTAGCAACTCCAGCATTTTTTGAGAAGTGCTCAAGAGCAATTGCCATACAATTTCCAAAAACAAAAGCCATCATACTCATATAAGCAGCCAAAACAATAACAGTTTGAATCAAAGTTATATTTTGGTGAATTAAAATAAAAATTAATCCAACAACTATTTGAAAAAGTATTGCAAATTTTACAATACTCAAAGCATTATATTTTTTAAGAAGATTTACATTTACTTTTATCATAAACATTAAAATAATAAAATTTATTCCAAAAAATAGTGGAAAATAGTCTGTTTTTATTCCAAAATATTCAATATATATAAATGATGTTTTGGCGATTAATATAAAAAAACCTCCAAAACTAATAGCAAGTACCAACATAGCTTTCATAGCTTTTTTGTGTGTTAGAACAGATTTATAGGACTCTAAAACTTTTTGCTCACTTTTTACAAAACTCTCTGGCAAATCTTTGTAGACTAAAAATGCTACAAATAAAGAGTATATTGTTAGAAATACAAAAATACCTTCCCATGGATAAAAATGTATTATTAAAGCACCAAAAACAGGAGCCAATAAAGGTGCAATACTTCTAATAATCCCAATCAATGAAAATACCTTTGCAGCCTCTTGCCCTTTAAATCTATCTCTTACAGCAGCAGCTGCATTTACAACTGTAATTCCTCCAAAAAATGCCTCTAAAAATCTATATATCCAAAGTTCATAAACATTTGAACTAAATATTATTAAAAAACTAAAAAAAGCAAAACCAATAAGTCCCAAAATAGAACCAAATCTTCTTCCATATCTATCAGAAATTGGTCCACCAAAAATCTGTCCAACTGCAAAACCTATTAAAAATATTGATAAAGATAGTTCAATTTTATGTATATTTACATCAAAATATTTTGCAATTTCAGGAATTGATGGAAGATAAGTATCTGTTGCTATTGGAGCAACTGAAGATAAAATAGATAATAGAATAATTAAATATATATGGCTAGTTGATTTTTTCATAAAGACTCTTTAAAATGTATTGTATATAAGTGAGTTAAAAAGAAGAGATGATTAAGGGAAAATCCCTTAATCACTATTTTGTCATGCTAGATAGCATCCATAAATCTTTTTCAAGTTTTGCAACTTTCTCATCTGCAAAAGCTTCTGTTCCTTTGTCTGCATTTTCACCTGCAAGAGCGCTTAGTTTTTTAAACTCTTCTAAAAGGTATTTGAAATCTTCAGTAATTTTTTCAACAATCTCTTTTGATTTAAAACTATCACCTGTTTCAGTTTTTATTTTTGTTGTTTTTACTAAATCATCAATTGTTAAAAGTGCTTTCCCACCTAAAATTATCGCTCTTTCAGCAGCATCATCAAACAGAGTTGACATCTCATCATAAACACCTTCTGTGTAGTTATGAACTGGATGAAAATCCATACCTTTTACATTCCAGTGATAATTATGTAATTTTACATAAAGAGCATGTGCATCAGCTTGAATTTGATTTAATTGTTTTATTACTTTTGACATTTTTGAATCCTTTATTTTAAAATGGGTTCTATTATATAACCATAAATATCATTTGTCAATATTATTTGATAATATTTATAATCTCCAAAGGCTCTTTTACAATAAAATCAGCACCATGCTCTTTTAGCTCTTTTTCATCTCTAAAGCCCCATAAAACACCAATTGCCTTCATATTTGCACTTTTTGCTGTTTGCATATCAACTTTTGTATCTCCAACAAAAAATATCTCACTTGGATTAATTTTTAGTTTTGAAGCAATATTTAGTGCTTGAATAGGATCTGGTTTTTTAGCTTGTTGCTCTTTTTGTCCATGAACTTCTAAAAATGGATAATCTTTAAATAATGTTTTTACATACTCTTTTGTCATAAAATCTGGTTTGTTTGATAAAACTGTTAAATTACAATCTAATTTAACAAGCTCATCTAAAAGTTCATAAATGCCATCATAAGGTTTTGTATTTTTATGAAGATTAAATTCATAAAGTTCTTTAAATCTTTTTGTGGCTTCATCTTTTAATTCAATACTATTCTTTAAAGCATTATCTATTAAAACATCCATTCCACTTCCAACAAAATATTTATATTCATCTATTTTATAAGTATCTAATTTTAAGCTTGTTAAAACTTCATTCATACACAGAGCAATATCATAAATAGAGTCTAAAAGTGTTCCATCTAAATCAAAAATAAGTGTTTTTTTCATATTTAACCTTTATAATAAAAATAGAAGTTTAACCAATATTTTCATAAATTGAGATTTTATGTAACAAAATTTATGTAAATATTGTAAAAATAAAAGCCCTAAAAATAGGCGTTCTAAATAAAAGTGTAACTTTTTTACAAAAATAATCTTTAGATTGAAAAAAAAAGTTGCATATTAATAAAACTAAACTATATTGTGGCTATAATAGCAACTGTTTATCAATTATATTTTCAAATATAAATTGAGATTGAATTTTCATTAAAAACGGTTAATTATAAAACGGTATAATTAAATCATTATAAAATTTTGGAGTAATAAAATGAATGCATCAGATTTATTTGTAAAAGCATTAGAAAACGAAGGTGTTGAGTACATTTTTGGTGTTCCTGGTGAAGAGAATTTAGATTTCTTGGAAGCTATGAGAAAATCAAATATTAAACTTATATTAACAAGACATGAACAAGGTGCAGGATTTATGGCTGCAACTTATGGAAGATTAACAGGAAAAGTTGGAGTTTGTTTAGCAACTTTAGGCCCTGGTGCTACAAACTTTGCTACTTGTGCTGCTTATGCACAATTAGGTGGAATGCCTATGATGATGATAACTGGTCAAAAACCAATTAAAAAATCAAAACAAGGAAGATTCCAAATCATTGATATTGTTAGAATGATGAGACCGATGACTAAATTTGCAAAACAAATTGTAAATGTTCATAATATCCCTTCTGTTGTAAGAGATGCATTTAAAATTGCAACAACTGAAAGACCTGGTGCTGTTCATATTGAACTACCTGAAGATATTGCACACGAACCTGTAGATGCTGATACAACAATCTATCCAGTTTACAATGTAAAATATCCAGCAGCAGTTGATGAGGTTATTGCAGAAGCAGTTGCTATGATTGAAAAAGCTAAAAGACCACTACTTTTAATTGGGGCAGGTGCAAATAGAACAAGAATAGGAAATACTTTAACAGATTTAGTAAATAAAACTGGTATGGCATTCTTCTCTACTCAAATGGGTAAAGGTGTTATTGATGAAAATCACCCAATGTGTTTAAGTGCTGCTGCATTAAGTAAAGATGATTTTGTTCACTGTGCAATTGATAGAGCAGATTTAATTATCAATGTTGGACACGATGTTATTGAAAAACCACCATTTTTTATGTCAAATAAAGAGGGTGCAACAAAAGTTATGCATGTTAACTTCTTCCCATCTGAAGTAGATGATACTTACTTCCCACAAATGGATGTTGTTGGAGATATCGCAAGTAATATTGCAAAAATAACTGAGAAAATAAAAGTTCAAGCTCACTGGGATTTTGATTACTATACAAGAATGGCAGAAGAGATTAGAACTAGATTATCAAAATATTTTGGTGATAATAGATTCCCAATTTTACCTCAAAGAGCTGTAAGAGCTATTAGACAAACATTAGCTGCTGAAGATATTGTAACGCTTGATAATGGTGTTTATAAATTATGGTTTGCAAGAAACTATAGATGTGCAAAACCAAATACACTTTTACTAGATAATGCACTTGCAACTATGGGAGCTGGACTTCCTTCTGGAATGATGGCAAAAATGATCAATCCAAATAAAAAAGTTGTTTCAGTTTGTGGAGATGGTGGGTTTATGATGAACTCTCAAGAGATGGAGACAGCTGTTAGATTAGGACTTGATTTAACTGTAATTATTCTAAATGATAATGCATACGGAATGATTAAATGGAAACAAACAGGAATGGGATTTGAGTCATTTGGACTTGATCTTGGAAACCCTGATTTTGTTAAATATGCTGAATCTTATGGAGCTCATGGTTATAGACCAAAATCTGTTGAAGAGTTTGAAGCTACTTTAGAAAAATGTGTAAATAGCAAAGGTGTACATTTAATTGATTTAGCAGTTGATTACTCTTTAAATCACTCAATCTTAAATGAGTTACTACCAAATAAAACTTGTTTAGTTTAATCTAAACAATCTTAGAAAGGGGCTTTAGATTTAAAGCCCCTTTTTTAATCTTTAAAATTAAAATTCAAAGGAGAAAATATGAGTACGATAGAAGTTACATCACCATTTGATGGAAAAGTAGTTGGAACTGTAAAATTTAACACTTATGAAGAGGTTGAAGCAGCTATTGATTTAGCACATAAAACTTTTTTAGATAGAGATAATTGGATTCCAAAATATAAAAGAATAGAGATTTTAGAAAATGTTATGAAAATTATGAGTTCTCAAGTTGAAGAGCTTACAATCCTTTGTGCAAGTGAAGGTGGAAAACCATATATTGACTCTAAAGTTGAAATTCAAAGAGCTATAAATGGAATTAAAATTGCTATTGAGCAAATAGGACTTCAAGAAGGTCATGAGATTGCTATGGGTCACACAGCATCAAGTGCAAATAGAATTGCATACACAATGAAAGAGCCAATAGGTGTTGTTGCTGCAATTTCTGCATTTAATCACCCATTTAATCTTGCTGTTCATCAAGTAATTCCAGCAATTGCTGTTGGATGTCCAGTAATTATTAGACCAGCAACTCAAACTCCAATGAGTGCGATTAAATTAGTAGAGATTTTAAAAGAGGCTGGTTTACCAAATGGTTGGGCTCAAGCTGTTGTTTGTGATAGAAATGCTGGAGAGTTATTAGTAACAAGTCCTAAAACAGCATTCTTTACATTTATTGGTTCTGGTCCTGTTGGTTGGTATTTAAACTCTAAATCATCTCCAGGAACTAGAAGTGCATTAGAGCATGGTGGAGTTGCACCTGTTATTGTTGAGCCAGATGCAGATATTGAAGCTATGATTCCAGATTTAGTAAAAGGTGGATTTTATCACGCTGGTCAAGTTTGTGTATCAGTTCAAAGAATTTTTGTTCATGAATCAATTGCAGACACAGTAGCTTCTAAAATTGCCGAAAAAGCTTCAAAACTAGTTGTTGGAAATCAACTTGATCCAAAAACTGAAGTTGGACCACTAATTAATCACAATGAAGTAAACAGAGTTGAAGAGTGGGTAAATGAAGCAGTTACAAAAGGTGGAAAAATTTTAACAGGTGGAAAAAGAATCTCTGATTCTTGTTTTGAACCAACAGTTATTTTTAATCCAAGTGATGATGCGATTATCTCTCAAAAAGAGATTTTTGGACCAGTTGTTTGTGTATATTCATATAAAACTTTAGATGAAGCAATTGCTAGAGCAAATCAACTAGATGTTTCATTCCAAGCAGCAGTATTTACAAAAAATATTGATACAGCTTTAAAATCTATAAAAAGATTAAATGCAACAGCAGTTATGGTAAATGACCATACAGCATTTAGAGTTGACTGGATGCCATTTGGTGGAGCTAAAACTTCAGGATTAGGACTTGGTGGAATTCCAGACTCTATGAGAGAGATGCAAAATCAAAAAATGATGGTTATTAAATCACCAGTTTTATAAAAATAATTGCTTAATTTATAAGTAATTTTCACTCAACAAGAGTTTGCCACACTTAGGATACAAAATTTATAATTTTGACCAAGTGGGCAAAATTGTCTCTTTCAAACTACTTATAAAAATAACTACTAAAAATCAAAATAAAGATTAGATAAATGACTTGGGAAGATATTATAGATTTAGAGAAACAAAAAGATTACTATAAATCTTTAGAAAAAGAGATAAACAAAAGATATGAAACTACTACAGTATTTCCTGAGAAAAAAAATATTTTTAAAGCTTTTTCTTTGACAAAACTTGATAATCTAAAAGTTGTAATATTAGGACAAGATCCATATCATGGTTTTGGACAAGCCCAAGGTTTGGCATTTTCAACTCCAGCTAATATAAAAAATCCACCATCTATGCAAAATATATTAAAAGAGATAAACAGTGATTTGGGCAAAAAATCTATTTGTGAAGATGGAGATTTAACACCTTGGGCAAAACAAGGAGTGCTTCTTTTAAATACAATTTTAACTGTAGAAGAGGCAAAACCAAAATCTCATCATAATCTTGGTTGGGAAGTTTTTACAGATAATATAATTAAATATATAAGCGATAATTGCGAAGATACTATTTTTATTCTTTGGGGAAGCCCTGCTATTTCAAAAACAAAATTAATAGATAGAAAAAAACATCATATTTTAATAGCTCCACACCCAAGCCCACTTAGTTCATATAGAGGATTTTTTGCTTGTAAACACTTCTCTAAAACAAATGATATTTTAAAATCTTTAAATAAAGAAGCTATTATTTGGTAGATTAATTAAAAAGATTCATAACCCTTGATTTAATTTTTCCAAGAGAGAGTTTTATAGCTGAATATTTCATAACTTTTGCAATACTTTTCCATCTATCTTTTTCATAACAAGGTTTTGGACAATTTCTACATCTTGGTTTAGTTTCGTGGGGACAATTTTGTAGTTTAGTAAATGAGTAGTTAATTGCTTCAAAACACTCTTTGCAAAGATATAAATCTATATCTATTTTTAAATCTTTATATATTTGAATTTCAGATTTATTATATTGATTTTGATGCTTATCTATACAATATAACTCATAAAACTTCTTAAGAGTTTTAACTTCACTTATAAATTTTTCACTTGTCATAAAATCTTCTTTACTCTATTTTTATAATTTTTGCATACAATACAAAATATTTTCTTGATAGTTATCAAGAGAAAGGAACAAAATATGAGAAAAGTTTTTGATGATTATGAGTTTTTTAATTTTTTAGATAAAAAAGATTTAGATAGGCTAAAAGAGATATCATTTAAAAAAAAGTATCAAAAAGATGAGATACTTTTTTACAAAGGGGATGAACCAAAGTTTTTACACCTTTTAACAAAAGGAATAGTAAAGCTTTATACTCATGATTTTAAAGATAATGAGATAATAATTCATAATCTAATAGCTCCATCTTTAATAGCTGAAATTGTAAACTATGAAGAGATAAATTTTTTAGCAAATTGCTCTTGTGAAACTGATTGTGAAGTTATTTTAATAGATTATAGAAAATTTAAAGATGAGTTTTTATTAAAACCACAAATTGCAATGTTTTTTATAAAATCTTTAACTAAAAAGATAAAATATTTAGAGAGTTTTATAAACTATAATGTATCTTTAAATAGTATTGAAAAAATAGCGAAATTTTTGTTAGAAAATGAAGAGTTATTGAAAAACTTAAGACAGATAAAGATTGCACAAATATTAAATATAACTGCTGAAACATTTTCAAGACAACTTGCAAAACTAAAAAAAGATGGTGTTATAGAAAATGATAAAGGTCATATTAAAATTTTAGATCATAACAAGCTTTTATCTTATGTTGGTAATTTTTGATACAAATCTTTTATTTCTTGTTATAATTTTGCAATTATAGAAATAGGAGAATGTATGAAAAAAATAACAAAATCAATAGTTGCTGCAACACTACTTACTACAAGTTTAAATGCAGCTAGTTTTCAAGTTTTAGGTTCAAAAGCAACTTCAATGGGTGGAGCTGGTATTGCTACATCACCATCATCACTTGCAAGTTACAATAATCCAGCTCTATTAGCAAAAAATAAAAAAACTTTTGCATTTCACACAGGAGTTGGAGTTGGATATAGAGATAATGGAGTTTTGGATACAGTTAGTCAACTGGACGATTTAAATTTTTCTGATTTAGTTGAGCTGGCTGAAAATACAACAGGTTTGAGTGGAGTTTCAATTGATGATTTAACAAAATTAAATCAATCAAAAAATATTATCCTAGGAGCAAACAATCAATCTTTTAATGTAGCACCAACAGTTGATGTAGCATTTGCGATTAAAAACTTTGGTTTTGGTATTTTTGCAAATGCTGATGTTGCTGGAACTTCAAAAGTAGATCAAAAATATAACAGATTAATATTTAAAAATGGTACAAACTATTATGAATTAAATTCAGATAATAGTGTTACAGTTAGTAATCAAGCATATTATGAAAATAGTTCTTTAATCTATGCAATGGATGAGGGTATTGGAAATACAGGAGTTCAGCTAGATGGTCTTGCTGTTATTGAGATACCAGTTGCCTATGGACATGCTTTTGGTACAGATTTTGGAGATATCTATTTAGGAGGAGCTTTTAAGCTAATGAAAGGAACTACATATAGTAGTTTTCATAGTTTTTCAAGCGATAAAGATATAAGTGATGATTTTGACAAAAATAAAAAAGATTCTACAACAGTTGGTTTAGATTTGGGAGTTGCATATAATCCATCTTTTGATGAAGATTTAACTTTGGCTCTTGTGGGAAAAAATTTAAATTCTCCTAGTTTTGATAGAATAAATGGTGGGGAGTTTAAATTAGATCCAATGGTAAGAGCTGGAGCTGCATATAAAATTAGTTTTGTAGAACTTGCTTTTGATGTTGATTTAACTGAAAATGAATCAATAAATGGTATGAAATCAAGATATGTAGGAGGAGGTGCTAGTTTTGATCTATTTATTCTTGATTTAAATGCTGGAGTAATGAAGAATTTATCAAGCAATGATGATTCTGGTTTGATATACACAGCTGGAGTTTCTATGGGACCTGTTGAATTATCTGCTCAAATGGCAAGTAAATCTACTCATATAGATGGAACAAAATTACCAAAACAAGCAAGTGTTAATTTAGCTATTGCATTTTCTTGGTAAAAATTAGGAGATATCTCTCCTAATTATAATTATAAAAAAAGAGTTTAAATTGAAAATACTATTTTCTCCAAGTGAGACAAAAATTTCTGGTGGTGATAAAATTGATTTTAGTAAAAATAATTTTATATTTCCAGAGCTTTTTAACAAAAGAGCAAAGATTGTAAAAGCATATAATGATTTTTTAAAAACTGCATCAAAAAGTGATTTAGAAAAACTTTTTGGAACAAAAAAAGATGATGTAATAGAAAAATATAGAGTCGATATCTTCTCTTTACCTCTTAAAAAAGCAATTCAAAGATATGAAGGTGTTGCTTATGATTATTTAAATTATAATAATTTAGATAAAAATGAACAAAATTATATAGATGAAAATGTTTTGATTTTTTCAAATATTTTTGGTGTTATAAAAGCAAGTGATTTGA
>Ga0265294_10010300_pt1 | contig 10649 bp, 9 predicted proteins | sample MunlanPumphouse3_FD_192504 | JGI IMG/M metagenome (GOLD analysis project Ga0265294, IMG submission 192504) | Groundwater microbial communities from a municipal landfill in Southern Ontario, Canada - Pumphouse #3 | ecosystem: Environmental > Aquatic > Deep subsurface > Groundwater | place...
AGCATCACCGCCTGCAGTCCATATTATCCTTACCGGTACAGACAGAGGATTGTCCTTCAGATGCCGGGCAAGCACAGCAGTCCCGGCGGCACTGCTTGCGTTATCCGATGCCCCCGGGCCTATGCTGCCATGATTTGTGACCACCCATATAGGTTCATCTCCTTCGGATGTACCTAGTATATCCACTCGTATATTTTCCGATTGGTATCCCGGGATTACGTCGAGTACCTCAAGGTTTAGTACGGCAGACCCTTCCGCTTTTATGAAGCCGGGGTTGACACCCACCATCGCCAGCGGGGCATCCTCCAAGTAAAGTGCTACCGCCTTGCGGAATTCATCAGCAGAAGAGGCTTCTACCAATACCAAGTGTCCCGTAATATTTGTTTCTATCGGCATGCCGGCCGATAGGACTACAGGGTTTTCATCCTGTAGTATATAGGGTCTGTCGGCATCGGCTTCAGAGAGGTCTATGACTAGAGCTGTAAAGTCCACAGGGCTTCCGTCCACTTCCAGCCTTGATTCGGTGCCTAAACTCCTGTAAGGCGGGACTGTTACAGGCTCGCGTTTGACCTCTAAACCGGTCTGTTCGAGCCAGTTACATAATAGGTCGATTTCTTTTTGGTTCGCTTCAGTACCCGCCGGGCGGTGCCCCAGGGCTGCCAGCGTCCGGGTCAGGATGAACGCCTCCGAACCTATTTCAGATATAAAGGATTGAACTGATAAGGCCTCATCGTTGGTTTTACCGTTTTGAAACGTTTTTTCACAAAGATATGTGCTTGTGATTACAGTGACAATCAAACCTACAATAGCAGCCACCGTTATCCAACGCACTTTTGTCGGATACACTGATGTTTTGCCGTCAGGCCTTTTCGTATATTGTTCATTGTACAAGATTTGTATCCACCCGCAGGTGAGCAGCGCAGCCAATATTATAGAGGCAACGACAACACCCGAAAGCTGCCATGCTGGGCCAGAAAATGCATTGTAAAGGAGAATAACAATAGACCCGGCTAGCACTGCAGCTATTATTACGGCTAAAGCTACGGGTACAACTATCTGAGGTAAAATCAACATTAGCAAGTGTTTGGCCTGCCAGCCAAGCTGCTGCAATATTACAAGCTGAGGCCTTCGCATATCCATGTAAGATAAAAGGGAGTCAATGCAGGTAAGCAGTACCAGAAGTACTGTTGATATGCCTATAATCGACAGCCATATACCTGCCCGGACGTATATAAATTCGCCCAATCTGGTCGGCAGGATATGCTCACTTGCGGCAGACCTGGCAAACCATGCAAACAGACTCAGGGTCCCGCCGAGTACAAGCTGTAAAATCATAGATCGCAAACGGGTACCATAGTATAACATATCCGACCTGATAACCGTACCGATACCGCCGCTTATCAGTTTTAAATCATGATTGCCGGGACGATTTTTTGCTGTATTTGCCCCGTTACTCCCTATAACAGGCAAGTAAGACCTGCATAAAGTGCGGTAAGCACTGCCGACAAACACTATCCCACCAATAGAAGCAACGAATACCCAGCGCTTTATAAATACGTCCGGTAAAGCGTTAAGGATACCTCCCATAGTTGTTCCCATGAATAGCGTTCCTATTGCCGCAATCAGCCATAGTAGAGCGATTTCCGACGTAAAGAGCTTGATTACCGCTTTGTTGGACCACCCTTCGGTATGTAATACCGATACCTCTTCCTTCCTCTGCCATAGGTAAATTCGGCTGCGGTTGTGAACAAAGATGAGCCCTACTACAATAAATGCTAATACTAATGCTGATGCAAAAAGACTGAAAGCGTTCCTTATTATTGTAGCGGCTCCTAAGCTTATCCACCACGTTCCTACAGTGCCCAGCGGCGCTACGCCTTTGTATCCTGGTATGTCAACCTTAACCTGCTGGGGTGATGTGCCTGCTACTATATCCACGCACAACTCCGTACGCGCCACTATTTCTTCGGCTACCTGCCTGATCCGGGCTTGTCCTTCCTCATCAAAGCGTTCTACTCCGGCCACCCGCACCCGGATAGCGTCAATAGGATTATCCCCTTTAAGAAGCTTTGCGGCTTCAAGCGTCGTAAAACCATGGGCCGCCGGAAGCTGAAGGGTGCCGGGCGTTATCGTGGGGTGCAGTTCAACCGGATCGGCAGGTATACTACCGGCACTGTTTTCTTCTATAAACATTTGTTCTGAACCGTATATTCCAAGGGGTGATTTGGACAATTCGTTCTGGTATATTCCGCTGAAATCGACTTCTCCGATAGGGTTAAGCTGAAATATGGCTTGTCCTTCTTCCGCTAATTCCATTGCAAACCCGCCATGAGCGCTCAGCCCGTGAAACTGTACCTGTCCGTCCCTAACATATCTGGGTACCGGTTGGAACATCACTGCCCCATCTTTTTCTACAGCCTTATATTCTATACCATTTGTAGTGTAGAACTCTGTTGCCGGCGCTATGCGGTGAAGTCCTTGGCTTGTGGTAGATATTTCACCATCGGTTTCAACCCTGATTCCGGTTGTCTGGAAGGCTTTCAAGTAGCCTGAAAGGTCTAGATTTTTCTCTGCGCGATTCAACGGTTGTGCATTTAGCAATAGTCCTGATGATTCTCGCCTGTTTTCCGGTGTATCTTCCCGTGAAAAAACCTCGGTCATACAAGGGGTTATCTCCAGTTCTTCCTTGACCACGCTGGCCTTAAGCGGAACGCGGGTAGACGCGTTTATCAGAACGGGTATCTGATATGCATCAACAATCGGGCGGCCTATACTTATTTTCTCAGTTTTCAAGGCGCCCTCGGTCAGGTATTGTCCGCTTTTGATACTGTCTTCCAGTCCAACGAGCCTTGATTCGCTCTCTGGGTCGACTGCCACCAGGAAGTTGTATATGGGCGGCAGCAGAATGCTTAAATAATACTCTTCACTACCCCCGCGAAACGAAAAATCGGTAGTCTGTTCAGATGCTGCGACTACAAACCTTATAATGGAATCAGGTTGATGCGCAGCAGCAACAGTACGTCTATCCCCCAGCGCATAGTCTTTATACCCATCCGTTGTAATGAACTCTATTTGTGCTCTGTAGGCTTTATCACCCGGGCAAATGATTTGCAAGCTGTCCATGCTGTTTGTAAAATACCCTATTGCCGATACGGGAGCGGCTATATCCACATCCCGAATAGACTTTATTTCTTTCCATGCCTCGAGGGAAATTCCTCCGCTGCCCTTGCTTATGTAGTTAGGTTCCATGTAATCCAGCTCGCCGTTCATGGTTAAATTATGTTGTTCATATGCAGGACGTACCAGTATGTCGTAAACATCTCGGGAATACCGTGCAATGTCCTCGGTTACGCTTACCTGTGTCTGGTGTAACGCGAGCAGACCGGTGCAAACGCCCAGTTGAATCGCAATAAGGCCTATCAATAGGCTTGCAGTTTGGATTCTATAATGCCAAAGAGTTCGCAAAATATAGCGTAACATATTTACCTCCTAAAAACCTATGAAGCCAATTATTAGTATATATGAATTTTATGGACCAGTAGTATAGTATGACTACTGGTCCATCTATAATTTAATTTACTTCTACTATAACTTCATCATATTCAGCAATCCCGTTTGTCACGGTAAGTCGTGGGTACCACTTATAACCTATGGGTTTGTATGCTAAATTATAATTATGTCTATAAACACCAAAAGTATCTGTCGTATAATAATTCTCTCTATTCCCGTCGTCATAATTCATGTCTATGTGATAAGTAGATGTCTGACCTCTTGCCCAGGTACCCTCGAAAGATGCATAAGGCATCATATCACTCACATATTGCTTCTCTGGTGTTAAATCACACTCTAAAGGAATATATTCTGGCTGAATAGGTGCTGCAATCGCTACAGAAACAGTTATTAACAAAAGAGCTGTTATTAACGTATATACTATTATTTGTTTCATCAGTTATTTATCCCCCCTTTCTGCAGATATTAGAAAAATTTACTCATTTCTTAGATAAAGGTATATGTATTTGCAAAAATATACGTCCTATCTTACTTCCACTATAACATCATCATAATCGATATTACCAGACCATTACTTCTACTATAACATCATCACGGTCAGTGTTCCCGTTTGTTACTGTAAGTCTAGGGTACCATTTATAACCATCTGGTTTGCCTGCTGTGTTATAAAAGTGTGCATATATCCAACTCAGATTATGTTTTTCGTAGTATTCTTCCTTGTTGCCATCGCCATAATCCATAGATATAAAGTAGGTAGAAGTCGCGCCTCCAAACCAGTTGCCTTCAAAAACTTTTTGATTATCACCGGAAGATACGAATTGATGTTCTGGCCAAAGGTCGCATGATACAGGTATATACATGGGTTTAACGGGTGCCGCAAAAGCCAAGACTGATGCAAACAGAACCATCACCATCACTAAAATACCAATATTTCTTACCATTTCTAATTCACCACCTTTCTGAGCTATCGTTTCTATTTACCTGAAACAGATATCGAAGCATAAGCTTGAGCATCCTCATAGGCACCTACTCCTCTCTCTCAGAATCTCCTTTGCCTTTACAGAGACATAGGAGGAAGGTATAATAGAAACAACTCCCACCTGTCTCTGACAGGTAAAGGGTGGACCCTGCCATTGTATAGTCCCTCGAAAAGATATATGCATTGGCAGGGATGTTATTTTTTCCTATTATTGTATTCTACTCCTCGTGAAGCTTTCCTCCCCGTTTTCCCCAATAGCCCATTTTGGGGGTTGAATAGCCCAATTTGGGAACTGATTGACCCAATACGATGACTCAATGACCCAGAGGCTATGCCCTAACGAACAAAAAACGCCCCTCACTGGGAGGGGAAGAACAACTCCTTATGCTCTTTGTATTTATACCGGCTCATATGGGCTTTTAATTTATAATCATAGAACTCTATTTCATATGATCTTCTGCTTACTTCTATAATCCTCTTTATCTTATCGGTATTTACGATAAAGGATTTGTGAGTCCTTTGAAGGCTCTGGGGTAATATTCCTTCCAGCTCATTTAGGAACATATCTGTTTCATGAATACAGTAAGAATAAATTTACATACAGGCACCTCTCCCGCCTGGTTTAGTTCCGGATCCTTCACCAGCCTGCCAACCAACACAACGTTGTTTACCATCTTCTCACCTCTTTTCCGGGGAAATATAAAAAATGCACCATATACAGTGCATTTTTAAAGCTGTGCATTTATCTGAATGCTTAATATCTCAAATCTGCTTATTTTGAGTACATATCATACAATTGAATTAGTGCCTGTATAGTTTCATCAAAGGAGATATTATTAGCATAATCGAATTTTCTAGTATATGCCTTCCATATATTTTGCATATCTTTGTTTGATCTAATTTCTTCAATAATACTTGGGGAATTGTTAATTTTATCAATTACGCCTCTCCTTTCAGCAGTCAAAGCAAGAGCATTTTAAAAATCATCTTTATTTATGTTCTTGGCTTGCAGTCTTATCAGAATATATACGTCATAGAAATCCCTTGCGCGAGTATTAAGAACGCCTCTAGTTATTATGGTTTCAAACTTTTCAGCTAATACAGTTTCAAGGTTATATGCAAGAATTTCTATACTCCTATTTTCAAACATAAGATCAAAGGAATAAATAACTTCTTTTGGCGTAATTATATCACCTGTACTAATATCAACCTTTAATGGGACAATAACTGTTTGGAAGGCAGCTTCAAGTGATATTCTAAAGCCTCCATAATCGTGCCCTTCTTGTATTTTTTCAATTCCGTTGATGCTAAATTTCTCGTCATCATCAATAGGCGCATTTAGAATTTCTTGAAAGACGGACAATAAAGGTTCAACGCTGAATTTTATGGCACCTTGATAAATCCATAAAGTACCTTGGTAAAGTGCTGGTAAAAGGGTAGAAAAAATCCGATAAACCCCTTACAATTTTTACGCCAAATAAAAATAAAGGGGGTATATCGGATATGAATAACGTAATAGATTTTACAGAAAAAATGCTAGGAGTTCAAGACTTAAAGGTTATTCATACCTATGTAAATAATGGCATGTTTACTGTTTGTGCAATGCCAACTACAGTTCCAGGGGTTTGCCCGAAATGCGGCAGCAAGACAGAAACAATACATGATATAAGGGTTCAAGACTATATGCATCTGCCCATATGGGGAACAAAGACGGTACTGGTGTTGCCGATATTCCGGTTAGAATGCAAATGCGACCCTGATCATCCTTTTGATTTAAGGTACAGCTTCATTAGGAAACACCAACGCCAGACAGTACATTATGAAATGTACATTTACAACCTGTGTAAACAAAATACCATAGAAAACGTATGTTCACTTGAAGGTATCAGTCATGGCAAATGCCAGAAGATTTTTAACCACTATGCTAATGAAGAAATTAATTCAAGGCCACCTAATAGAGTAAGACTTATTGGCATAGATGACCTGGCACGGAAAAAGGGCCATAATTACAATACTGCAGTGTATGACCTTGAGACTCATTCTTTGATAGCCATGTTCAAAGGAAGAACCAAGGAAGATGTAATTGCTTTTTTCAAGTCCCTGGGTGAAGAATTCAGGGATGGTATCGAAGCCGTTGCAATGGATATGAGCAGAAGCTACTGCAACGGGGTGCTTGAAGCTCTTCCTAATGCAAAACCGGTTATCGACAGGTTTCATTTATCACAGCTACTTCATAATCAAGTGGACGATGCACGGAAACACATTCAAAACAAGGTCACGAAGGAAGAAGATAATAAACAAAAGGTATTCGGTATCCGCTGGACATTACTAAAAAGCTTTGAGGACCTTGAATCTGAGGAGATGCGTCTGCTCTTTAAAGTGTGCGATGAATACCCAAAGCTTGGTGAATGTTTTGCTCTTATAGTATGTTTACCTAGCCCAAATCATAAAGAATATAGTTGGCTTTACATTTGTAAGTTTCCAAATCGCTGGTAAAACCACTAAGTGTTTTTCATGGATTTACCAGTTGACGATGGTTGGTTAGCATTTAGCACAAAATTCGTTGATGAACCACAATAAACTTTCTTTTGAAAAATCCACTTTCTTTATTGTTGCATCCATATCCATAGTAGTTCTACTATCTAATCCAACCATCGCACTTATCAGCATGCCGCCTTTGAGTATGAATCTCCATTTATATTGAGAAACGGAAATACGTTCAAGCAGCCTTTCAAGCATATAGTTTTGTAAAAGTGCATTTGCTTTTGCTCCTGTTTTTTCTGCCATGTTTTTAATAATCCCCAGATCCAGCGTGCCTGAAGGGGTAAAACTTGTCTTCCTGTCTTTTGCATAGAATTCTTATTATTTACTTTGTTCATTAATTATTTTATTATATTCATTTTCATTTCTATCCCATCTAAAATAAAAAGCTCCGGTTAATCCCGCCAGAAATCCTCCTACAAGAACTCCCAAGTATCCTAGAGAATGCCAATATATTAACATCTCCCGGTTGTTAAACGAAAATGTTTCTGATGTAACCCAAATTCTTATTATAGTTCCCATGATAGAACCTATGCTCGTAAAAACCCCCATTATCGATCCCCAAGTCAGTGCATAATTCATCTTACCTTTTTTCCGAACTTTTTCCCATTTTTTAATGAACTTATCATTTTTTTTCATATTTTTTCTCCTATTATTTGCCAATTTATATCAACCATTTGCCGGAGTATCAGCACAATCTGACATTCCCTTTTCTTAAGACTATTAAATGAACCTCAGGAACATCCTTAAGGATTCTAAGAATAGGTAATGTGCTTAATTACGCCTTAAATTCAGGAGTTTTTTAGTTTTCAAAGTTATTCTCACGTATTAAAGGAATACTGTCTCTTTTCAGTCCCTGCTCTCTTGGCTGGCCTATTAGACCAAAACTCCACAGCATCCCCAAGAACTAATATTTCTCTCCATCCCGCAATTCAACTGTATATATCGAATAGAACCGATGTCTTTCCAGTGATATACGATTCGCTCCGTATTGTAGTTCATCTCTTAAAGCATTATCCAATGCGGACTGAATAACTCTGTCCTCTATTGTATATTTAGCTTCTACAACTATCCATTGATAAAACGAGCTTTCACGGGAGGGATTTGAAATCCAAAAATACGCAGATATTATTACCACTAAAGATAATGTAATCAGTATACGTTTTAGAATAAGGCGCTTGGAACTGCCGAAGATGAAGTTTATTAGGCGGATTATTAAGAAAGCAATAATGATAGTGGAATGAACGATATATTTCTTTCAATACCAGGCATAATAAACCTTCCCCTTGTTTAGAGAATATACGTGGACGTTTCATGCGTCTTCCCGAACGGCATTTTCAGTGATGGTCTTCCTTAATCCTAACTTTCTTCCCTACTGCCTAATACTTGAACCTGTCCTATGGTAAGCATCTTTTATTATTTTATTTCTTTTTTGCTGGTAATAGGGTAAATCTATTAAAATCAACCTGTTCCTGAAATGCCTCTCTAAAAGCTGCATCTGTATACTTTTAATATATCCCTTTTATCAATTCTTCTTAACATGATGTGATATATACCTGTATCGCTTTTTTTCCTCGCCTGTCCCGCCATCATATCACCCTATTTCGGATTAACACTAAACCTCAAGGAAGACAATAGAAACGTCCCATTGCCTTTTAAGTAAACGTGAAATTTTGAGCCAATGACTAACTCTGAAGTGTCCGTTTTTTCGGAAAAAGCTCAACTCTTGTTCCCAAGAAGGCTAGTTATTCACCTAATGGTTCAAAGCTATTAAATATTCCAAGAATTCGATAAACTTCACCATCTTCAAGCCGTATCCTATAAATTGAATAAAGATAGTGGTTCTCTCTCTCGACATTTCCTCTATCATAAAATACATATTGAATTATTTCTTCTTGTAAATACGACCTCAAGATTTCATCTTCTATCTCATACTGCCCGCCTTCCATTATCCAGTGAGCAAGATATCCGCCACCTGGGTTCATAATAAACAGTATTATTAATATTGTAATCACAACAATTGCTATTTTCTTGTACACTATCTTATTACCCCCTTCCTATAGAACCACTTTTCTTTATTATACAGAATTATATAGAGGTAGTATCCCCATAGCTATTGTATGTTTATTTAGCAACGGATGGCATACTACCTCAAATTTAACTAAAGATTTTAATATTGTTTAGGTATCTGTTATCCCTAATTGACAATTGTAAATATATAGTACATGTATTCATTATCTTCACTATATTGTCTATAAACATTTACCGGAGTTGTGGACCAAGTATCATGAATTATATAATACTCTTGACCTGGATAATCAGGACTGTATCTATATCCTGTAAAAGTGACATAGTGATTTGCATATGTCGGGTGGAGAAGATAAAGAAGGGCACCTGGCCTGTCAGCATTTATTTCATTTTTTATCTTTGTATAAGAGACTGACATGCTACGAGATACATCGAATACTCCATTATATGGAATATCCATGTAATCTTGCAGACCGTACCAAAATCCTATCGGTAGTGTTACCTGACCTTCACAATCCATTAGTTCATACAGCCTATCAATTACATCCTCTTCATCTTGTGTTGACTGGTTAACTAGGTTAGAATACCCATTTCCATCCCAATAATACACGATATTTGCACCTGTGGTTGGGCCACATGCTCTATACCATTCGATATCAGGAACATTAAGATTTTTTTCTACTATAGTTGCCATCGGTATAACATCTTTAAATTCCTTGTTAGAATAGCCTACTGATATTTCTTTTATTTCCATCAGTTTTCTTACAGCGCTAGCCGCGTCAACCGTTACTCGAACTTCACTATCCATCGTGAAGTCTATTATTTCCTCTTTTGCGTTTTCATCATTCTTATCTTTAACAGCAATGCCATACATAGTAGGGCCATCATATAACATATTAGTATCTTTATTTTTAAACTTATCGCCCTTGGCTTTAATGTATTCTGATAAGTAATCATCATAGGGTGATTGCGATGCAGCAAATTCAATTATTTCTTCACTATTTGGATTTACTAGTAAGTATCCTATTATATCTTCCCCATGTTTAACATGAAATAGATAAGCCGAAAGGTTCCCTGCTGAATTATGGAGTTCAATCTTTCTTCCTAGCTTTTCTCCATCCCATATCTCAAAACCTTCGTGCTGCGATATCTCGTTGATGAAGCCTTCAACTTTCCTTTCTATTGAATTTTCATTTGCTAATGCACCAACTGGTAGCATACTAATTAGCATACACGCAATTAACAATCCAACTAGTTTTTTCATTCCAATTCCTCCATTCATATTTTTCTTTCCATAATCTTATTTACACTAATATTTAACAGGCAAAACCCTCATAAGCACCACTCCCCCTCCAGCAATCTTCTTTACCTTTACAGAGACTGGAGGGGGAGGTATAATAATACTAACTCTCAGCCTGTCTCTGGCAGGTAAAGGGCTATTCCCTGTCAATGGTTAGTTCCGGCTAGGACTTGTACATTGGCAGGGATGTTATTTTTTCCTATTATTGTATTCTACTCCTCGTGAAGCTTTCCTCCCCGTTTTCCCCAATAGCCCATTTTGGGGGTTGAATAGCCCAATTTGGGAACTGAT
>Ga0265294_10010301_pt1 | contig 10649 bp, 12 predicted proteins | sample MunlanPumphouse3_FD_192504 | JGI IMG/M metagenome (GOLD analysis project Ga0265294, IMG submission 192504) | Groundwater microbial communities from a municipal landfill in Southern Ontario, Canada - Pumphouse #3 | ecosystem: Environmental > Aquatic > Deep subsurface > Groundwater | place...
GTCGGCGCCCGCATCCACATACACATGACAGACCCCTTTGTAGTGCTTTAAAACCGGTATTTTGGAGTTCTGCACCACGAAGCGGATCAGCCCTTCACCGCCCCGGGGAATGATCAGGTCGATATCCTCCTCCTGGCGGAGCAGAATATTGACGGCTTCCCTTTCGCGGACCGGCACCAGCTGGACGGCTTCGGCGGGCAATCCGGCGCGCGAAAGCCCCTGGCTGATGATGTCGGCCAGAATCCGGTTGGAAAAAAACGCTTCGGATCCGCCCCTCAGAATCACGGCGTTTCCGGCCTTCAGGCAGAGACCGGCGGCATCGACGGTCACATTGGGCCTGGACTCGTAAATGATTCCGATGACGCCCAGCGGAATGCGCATGCGGGACACCTGCAGCCCGTTTGGCCGCCGCCATGTTCTGGCGATCGCTCCGACCGGGTCCTCGAGCCCGACCACATCGCGAAGCCCTTCGGCCATGGCAATGACGGTCTGCCGGCCGACCGTCAGCCGGTCGATCATTGCGGCGGAAAGCCCCATCTCACGGGCCCGCTCCAGGTCCTTCTGATTTTCTTCCTGAATCCGCGACGACCCGGCTTCCAGCAGCTTTGCGATACCCAGCAGGGCCTGATTTTTCCTCTCCTGCGCGCATCGGGCCATTTGAACGGAGGCGGCTCTGGCCGCCTTTGCGATCCGGACAATGGTTGCTTCCAAAGACATGTTCTCCCCCTTTGAAACCGTCACTGAACCGAAGGCCGACGGACATTCGCGTCACGTCGGGCTTGGAATCCTGCGGAATTGGACCTTTGATCCATCAGATGTCGCATTGATCCATAATCACCATGTTGTTCCGATGGATCACCTCATCATAGGGTTTTGAACCGATTCGAAATGCGATCCGGTCGGAGCGAAGGCCCATGATCTTTCGAATGTCCGCGGCGCTGTAGTTGACCAGTCCGGCCCCCAGCACCGCATCATCCCCGGCTTTTTTAAATTGAACCGCCGCTCCGACGCCGAATTCCCCCTCGACGGACAGAATTCCGCCCGGAAGCAGGCTTTTTCCGTTGTTCACAAGGGCATTGGCCGCGCCCTCGTCCACGTTGATCATACCCTCGGGCTTCAGATTAAAGGCGATCCAGCACTTCCGGTTCGTCATGCGCTCTTTTTTGGGAACGAAAAAAGTGCCGGTTTGCGCCCCGGCAAACAGGCGGGGAAGGATGTCCGGCTGTTTGCCGCTGGCAATCACCATGGGAATTCCGGCAGCGGTCACCTTCCGGGCCGCCTTCACCTTGCTGAGCATGCCGCCGGTTCCCAGCGCTCCGGGAATTCCGGTGGCGCTGATTTCAATGCTCTTCCGGATCACCTCAACCACCGGAATGAGCCGGGCATTCGAATCGGTTCTCGGATCGGAGGTGTAAAGGCCGTCAATGTCGGTCAGGCTGACCAGAAGATCCGCCTCCATCAGCAGCGTAATCATGGCGGCCAGATTGTCGTTGTCGCCGAACTTGATCTCATCCACGGACACGGTGTCGTTTTCGTTGATGATGGGAACAATGTTCCACCCCAGCAGGGTATAGAGGGTGTTCCGGGCGTTGAGATACCGTTTCCGGTTGCTCAGACCGTCGCTGGTCAGCAGTATCTGGGCCACTTTTCTGCCGTGCCGGCCAAAGGCTTTTTCGTATTCCAGAATCAATCCGGCCTGTCCGACAGCCGCGACAGCCTGGCGCTGGGGGATTTCATCCGGCCGCCGGGTCAGTCCGACCTTGGCAAGACCGGAAGCCATGGCCCCGGAAGTAACCAGAATGACCTCCTTGCCCTGGTTGATCAGATCGCAGATCTGCCGGCTCAGGGAACGGACGATCTTGACATTCAGACCGTTTTCATGGGTCAGCACGCCGCTTCCCACCTTGACCACCACGCGTCTGGCGTGGTCAAAGCACTGTTTCCTGTCTTGATTCATTCAACTGATCCAATAACGCCGAAAGGGAATTCAGCAATTGTTTGACCCCCTGCCGGGTGACGGCTGAAATTTTGAAGACCTGTACATCGGGCAGGGCGGATTCAAAAGCCTGGGCGTTCTGTTCGGTTCCGGCAATATCCATCTTGTTGAGAACCACTACCTGGGGTTTCTCGGATAAGCCTTTGCCGTACAGGGCCAGTTCCCGGTTGATAATTTTATAGGATGCAAGCGGATCGTCGGCATCCAGCGCCGATGCATCGATCAGATGCACGAGAATCCGGGTTCGGTCGACATGCCGCAGGAACCGGATTCCCAGTCCCGCCCCCTGATGCGCGCCCTCGATCAGTCCGGGTATGTCGGCCACGACAAAAGGCTCTCCCCCATGGTCTTTGACCACGCCCAGGTTGGGGGAAAGCGTTGTAAAGGGATAACTTCCGATCTTTGGAGTCGCTGAAGAAATGGCGCTGATCAGGGTGGATTTGCCTGCGTTGGGAAAGCCGATGAGGCCGACATCCGCCAGAAGCTTCAGCTCCAGTTTCAGCCCAAGGGCTTCGCCGGGCTGGCCGGTCTGCGCAAATCGGGGCGCCCGGTTCGTTGAGGTCTTGAAACGCTGATTTCCCTGACCTCCTCTGCCGCCTTTAGCGATCACCGCTGTCTGGCCCGGCTCGACCAGATCCTCAACGACCTCGCCGGTAACAGCATTCAGGCACAGCGTACCGACCGGAACCTCGATAACGAGATCCTCTCCGTTTCCGCCGGTCTTTTGCCGTCCCATTCCGTGAGAGCCGTTCTGGGCCTTAAACTGCCTTTTAAACTGAAAGTGGTGCAGCGTGCGCTTCCGAGGGCTTGCCAGCAAAACGACATCGCCGCCCTTGCCCCCGTCGCCCCCGTCAGGTCCTCCGCGGGGTATAAACCGTTCTCTTCGAAAGCTGACGCACCCGTTTCCGCCGTCACCGGCCTGCACCTCGATAATGACTTCGTCAATGAATTTCACTCGGCATAAACACTTACTTTTTTCCGGGATCGTCCGAACCGTTCATATGCCACAACGCCATCCACCAGGGCAAACAGAGTATAATCCCTTCCCAGACCGACATTTTCCCCCGGATGGATTCTCGTTCCCAGCTGGCGCACCAGAATGTTTCCGGCCCTCACCTTGTTTCCGCTGAATCGCTTGATTCCACGCCTTTGCCCGTTGCTGTCGCGGCCGTTTCGAGAACTGCCGCCCGCCTTTTTATGTGCCATTGTTCAGACTCCTTATCTATTTGAAAACACCATCATTTGATCATCCTTCGTTGTACCCGCACCGAGTGCGGGGATCGGGATAAAAATGACGGGTGTCTAGGCTCCGATGCTTTCAATCTTGATGGCCGTAAACGTCTGCCGATGCCCCTGTTTGCGGCGATACCCTTTGCGGCGCTTGTATTTGAATACAAGGATTTTTTTAGCCTTACCCTGTTCGACGATATGACCGCGCACCGCCACATTGTCCAGGACCGGCTGGCCGATAGAAATATTTTCACCGTCGGAAAACAACAATACGCGGTCAAAGGTCACCGGGTTGCCGATTTCTCCGGGAATCTTTTCCACCCGCAGCACTTCGCCTTCGGAAACCTTGTACTGTTTTCCGCCAGAACTGATCACAGCGTACATAATGCCTCCTTCAATCCGTTTCTGTGCTCGAAAGCATTCGCATAAATTTGAAAGCCCCGACATCAAGGCTTATCCGGCTGGCGGCCATCGGCACGACACCGGATTGCCCTACACCCGAGGCTGATTGCGAACGCATCATGCTCGTTTTAAAAAATGTCAAATATTAAACCGTCGGCAATGTTTGTCAAGATAAATTTATATTTACAGACAAAACACCGGCGCCTTTTGGATTCAAAAGCCCGTATGCGCTCCCGGCAGGTCTCAGAATATGCTTGATCTTGAAAAAAAAAGCGTTTTATTGTGGTTTCTTATCATTGTCGCAAGGCCATGTAAAGCTTGGTTTTCAACGTCGGAAACATTTCAAACACAGAGAGGATTCACTTGAATTCATTCGTGCCATGTCCGGTCGTTCACTGGGATGGAGCAAAGGCGCATCGAACGCATCTTGATCTGGTCGGAGAGTCGCCTTTGACCATCTATCTTCAGGACAGAATTTACCGGGTGGAAATGCGCACGCCCGGCGATGAAATCGCTCATGCGGTCGGATTCTGCCTGTCCCGGGGAATCGTCGCAAAACCGGACGATTTTTCAGCCATTCAACACGCCCCCGATGATCCGGACACGGTCCGGCTGACGCTTTCCGCCGATGGTCTGAAATCGGCAAACGCCGATCCGCAGGCCCCGATATCCGGCCTGCTCCGATTTGACGACCACCTGCGCCTGAACCCGGCATCGGCTTTCAATCGCCTGATCCGGCTCGGCGATTTTCAGAAACTCAGGGAAAAAACCGGCGCCTCCCACGCGGCCGCCATTTTCAACGATCAGTTGGAGTTGATGGCTTTAGCCGAGGACGTGGGGCGTCACAATGCCCTGGATAAGGCGATCGGAAAGCTGTTTCTTGAAAACAATCTGGGCCGGGCCCGCCTGCTGGTTCTTTCTTCGAGAATCAGCTTCGAACTGGTCCAGAAAGCCGCCCGGGCGCGCATTCCGGTTGTTTTTTCCATGTCGCGGCCGACCTCGCTGGCCGTCAAAACAGGAGTCGAGCTGAACATGACCCTGGCCTGCCTGTCCCGGAAAGAGGGGCTGTTTATTTTCTGCGGAAAAGAGCGGCTCTCGCTTTAGAATCGTTCCGGTTTACAAAAACCGCCATGAGGGCCTGGCAGGGTGTTGCAAAACAGGAATCCGGCGTCCGGCTAGGCGCGGTCGATTCCGGCCAGGGCCTGATGGAACGCACCGGCGGCCAGCTCGGCGCAGTGCATGTGCTCGGGCGGCAGGGTTGTCAGAAATCGCGCCACATCCAATGCGGTCAATTTCCGTGCATCCTCGACGGTTTTGCCTTCGACCAGCTCGGCCACGGCATTGGCGCATGCATTGGTGTTGAGGCATCCGCGGATTTCAAATCGAACGGATTGAATGGTCCGACCGCTCAGGGTCAGATACATTTTCACCGCATCTCCGCACCCGCTGGATTTTTCGGCGCATCCATCGGCCTGCTCCGGCACGATCTGCCGGTCGGTGCGAAACGCCATTTCCAGAAAATTCAACGAGTATTCAGGCCATTCATCGTTCCGCTCTTGCATTTTATTCCACCTGCCGCACGCATTTTGCCGTTGTTTTCAAATTCATCGAGGCACTTTTTAAAGAGCCTCCATTCGTTCCGCCGACAGGAATATGCAAAAAACGCCCTGAACAGTCAATTAAAAAATGCTGCTCGTCAGACCGTTCGTGCTCAATTGCATCGACCAGGCGCCACGGCTGTGTCGCAGAATCGGCTTTCGGGTATCTTTTTCCACATCCCGTTCGTGTTTTGTCACCACATTTTCTCTCTCCGATTTGTTTTGTCAGACGTATAAGTTCAGCGGAAACTGTGACGCGCCCCTGCTGTCCGGCAGTTATGCTGCTGCTTCACGGTTCAGGTCAGCGACATTACGACAGGCATTACTTTAAGCCCTTTTCCCCAAATCTCCAGACGATATTCAGTGCTCCGCCCAGATAATCCGTATCATTCTCAGGCCACTTCGCTGTTCCTCCGGCACAAGATTGCCAACCGCTTCCGCCCCAATGCATCCTTCCGCCATAAATCAGAATACCAATGGATAAAGCCTCGGACAACCGGTATTCTGTTCCGCATTTCAGCTCCACGGTATATCCATCCTTATCCGACGCCTCAAAACCCGGCAGCGTGCCGTTGGTAACCTGAACGTCAATTGGGACAAAGCATTCCATCCAGTAATTCCAGCCCCATCGAGGCGTGAAGCTGCCGTTGCCCCTGACGCCAAGCAGAAGGCTCCAGGATCTTATTATTTCTCTTGCAGTACCGGCAACAGCAGCGTTATTCACAAGAAAGTCCGCCCTGTCCTGCTTACTTTCCGACCAGCGAAGGCCTGTATATGGATTGAAAAAGCAGGTTGCAGGATACCCCAGGTAACCGTCTATCCGCATCCATTCGTATTCCAGGGAGTTGGTCTGGAATGCCGCTCCATCCGAAGAGACCCATGTTTCCGCATCATCTTCCCGCAACACCGGAATAACGGCCTTTATTCCGCCAAACAGGGATTTCCACCGTTTTAACCCTTCGATCCATACGGTTGCATTGCCTGCCTTTGCATTGGAATTCAAACAACTTTCCGGTTCATGTTCTTCATAGTCAAGTTGTTCCCAGCCCATGCCGATCGAAATATGACTTTCCAGCCCTTTCCCTTCATCGGCAGGTGCGGCAGATGGAATGGATATGGCAAGTGCGGCGATCAGAAGAAAACAGAAAATAAGTATCGGGTTTCTTGGCATGAACATGGTCTCCATGTTTTCAAGCGAATTGTTCAGGGCATTCAGACAGGAGTGAAAACGGATACAATCGAAAGGGGAAATGATGAACAGGTCACTTCCCCTTTCGATTGCCCGGCAGGCTGTTGCTTCAGATCAAAGGTCGCCCCAATTCATGACCCCGGAATTCCAGTTATATATGCCGTCACCGTTTGTATCCGCCTCAACCTGGCAGGTTGATGATGAAAACGCTGCCAGCCGGGCCATCGTACTGCCGCCGCCTCCTCCGCATGCCGTCAAAGATAGAGCCGGCAAAATCGCAAATGCAACATGCTTAACCTTTAAACCGGCTTTCATAACTTTTCCTCCTTTTCCTTGAAAGACTTGAAACACGCGGCAACGTACACCCAATCGATATTGATTGAAAAATCAAGCAACTGGCCGCCGCAAACGCCTGAAAACAGGAGAAAAAAATTTCCGCCGGTGAACCCGTTCCGGCGGTCCGCAGGCCAGGAAACCGTACAGAATGAGTTGGATTTTACATCAAAAAATTACCACAGCGGATCGGATTCATCAAGATCTTTGTCGACAGATGCCCGCCTGCAGGCGACTCCTGTGGAACAAACGCCAAGCGAGGTCTGAGGGCCCAAGGATCAAGCGGATCGCGGGGTTGTCGTGCCTGGGGGGGGTCAATGATGAAGTTGTCGATCAGTCTGCCGCACGAAGCTCCGCCATGGCTGATGAAATGACCCGTATTCCGGAACGCATCAAGAGCCACACGAGACCGAGTGCAACCAGGATATCCGGCCAGCCTGAACCGGTGAGCCAGACGGCGCCGGCCGCCGCAAACACGGAAAGATTCGATGCGATGTCGTTTCGTGAGCACTCCCACACGGAGTTCATGTTTACATCTTCATGGCGGTGCCGCCAGAGCAGGAAGAGACAGATTGAGTTGGCGGCGAGACCGATAAGGCTGAACGCGCCCATGACCTCGAAGACGGGTACGCTGGGAACAAACAGCTTGTAGACGATCTGGGCCGCCACGGCGCAGGCCGCCAGGAAAATCAAGCCGCCCTTGAACAGCGCGACCCTGGCCTTGACGGCAGTGCTTCGTGAAACGGCGTACAGACTCAGACCGTAGGTCAGGGCGTCGCCAAGATTATCCAGACTGTCGGCCAGAAGCGCCGTTGTGTTGCCGTAAAGCGCGGCCGCCGCGATGACCAGGAACATGACCGCGTTGATGCCAAGCACAATTTGCAGCGTTCCCCGCTGCTTTTCACGCAGGGCATTCAAAGAACAGTTGTCATTGCCGCATCCGCTCATTCTGAAACCTTGTCCGGAAACTCAAACGTCCGCAAAGCGACATGGAAATTTTCGACAAACGCGCAAAGACCGAGTCGTCTTCCCCATGCACCCTAATCAATCTGAACCACAAATGACACGTCGTGGATGGCGTCAGAACTCCGGAACTCCGCCCACCCTTTGTAGATTCCGGAATGCGCAAAGTGCGCTTCAAACGCCAGCCCACCGCCGGGCGATCGCCCCTCCAGGGGATGGGAATGGACGTACTGCCTGCCGTCCCCGCTGAGGACGACGAGGTGGCCCATGGCCCCCAGATACGGCTGAAGGTCGGAAACCGGCCGGCCCGCCGCATCGAACAGCGTAAGCGAGATCCGCGTCGTTCCCCCTGCCCTGCCGTTCTCGACGACGATGTCCGCCTCCAGTTCATCGCCCTTCACCCGCCCCGGGGCATCGGGGACAAGCGCCGTCATCGGCGGCGGGGTTCCGGCGACGTTCACTTCGGCGATCGGCGCCGCCGGCTTTCCGCCCGGGGGCTTATGGTCGGCGTAAAGGCGATACATACCGGCGGTTGGGAAGGCGTATGTTCCGGTGATGTTCCCGGCTGAATCGATCTCCGGGTGAATATGCGCAAACCGGTCCAGCCGGTCGCTCACGATAATGAGGTGCAGCTTCTTTTCGTGAACCGTTTCGAAATCCTTGATGACGGCGCCGGTCTCATCATGGATCATGAGGTTCAGCGTGACGGGTTCTCCCGGTTTGACCGCAGCCGGATCGGTCCTGACCGTGAGCATCGATTCTTTCTGCCCGCCATCGTGGCCGCCGTGCGGATCCGCAGTCCTCTTGCCCGAGGTGGCCGCTGCATGATCCCCGTGTCCGGCTTCCCCGGCCATGGCCTTCCCGTGCACGCTGCAGACCAGGAAACCGGCCGCCACCAGAACCATGCACAGCCTGGGGGCGCGGCCGATCAGATGCGTCGATTTTGTGATCATGATGATCTCCTCGTAAAAAATGTATTCGAAGGGTTCGGGCCGAGGCTGCAGCTCCCTGTCACGGCAGCAGAGATGGATCAGGGCCTGCTACGCTTTTTTCTTAAATTTTTTGCCGGCGCTCCATGCTTTTCCGACATGATTTCCCACCCCCCAGTAATGGTTGTCCGGCATGGTCAGCATAAACGGACTTGTTTTTCTGAGATCCGGTTTGCCGTCGGTCAGATAGCGATCTTCCGAATACACCTCGATGATTTCCCCGACAAACAGGGTGTTGGTCGGCAATCTGATTTGGCCCCGCAGCCTGCAGGCCGCGCAGACAGGGCATTCTTTGATCAAGGGCGCGTCTTTCAATTCGCCGTAAAAAATATCGAAAAGTCCTGATTTGTCTGTTTCGCTTCCGGAAACCATTCCGCAATAGTCGGTTTTTTCAAGCATCGAGATCGAAGGAATATTGACGCTGAAGGCCTTGTGCTCTTCAATCCCCTGATTTGTAAAATGCGACCCCAGCGCGATACCGATCATGGGAGGTTTGGAATTGACCCTTGAAACCCATCCCACGGCCATGAAATTTGCCCTGCCCTGCACGACCGAACCGACCAGAACCGTCGGCATGGGGTAAACAAACGCATTGTTGTCGATTTTGATCTTTTTCATGAGTCTTCCACCCCCTCTGCTTCCCGCCTTGCGTGCGCTCGATCCGCACCGGTCGCCTGCCAGGCGGCTCACAATTCCAGCTGCATCCACACGACATCAAAATCCTCGCCAAACTTCCTTCCAATCCGCCGGAATCGCCCGCACTCCTTGAAATCATGCTTCCTGTGAAACCGCAGACTCCCCTCGTTTCGAGAGGATATGTTCGCCAGCAGCGTATCGATTCCCTGTTTCCTGGCCGCCGATTTGAATTGTTCGAGCACCGCTGCGCCGATCCCTTTGCCCGTATGATCCGGAAGTATGAAGTACGTGATTTCCGCGGCGCGGCTAAAAACCCGGCCGGCGCGATACGCATGCAGGAAGGCAAACCCCGCGATCTTTTCAGCATCATCCTTGATTGCAACAGCGGGGTATCCCCGCGTCATATTCAGAAAACAATCAAAGAACTCGTAGCCCACCGGTTCCTCCGGATAAGCCGCAAAGCTGCCGGCAATGTAGTGGTTGAAGATATCGATCACCGCGGTTCGATGCCGTTCCACGACCTTCTCAAATTGGTATGCCATCGCCTTCGCCCTTTACTGATTGCTTTTCCAGGAGATCGCCGCGCCCGGCATTTCAGCAGGCGATCATTCGCCCGCCGTTTTGCGCGGCACGAACGGAAAGAGTATCCGCTTTTTGTAAACAATTAGAGTGGTTCCCCATATTTCGACACTATGTTCCTCCTGATGGAAAATCAACCCAAATTTCGCCATGATTCCGAGCTCAAGCTCTGAATCATTCTATCCGGGCAATCCGTTGCCATAGATCGAAGAAACGCCTTTTTTATCAGGGCCTTGAAAATTTTTTCTTGTGTATTTGAATGGCTGTTTTTATACTGTTTTTATGAACCAGCCCATTGCAGTGGCAAAAGTTTCAGCAGGATGTTGAAAGACCGCGCCTGATGCCGCCGTTCAGCATTTCGCGGCGCCCGCCAACCCTTGCATATGCTTGATCATGGCAAACCGATGCAACCTGGGGTTAAACAGCCCGTATAACCGCGCCAGGTGTTCATGTCGATTGCTTATGTATGGTTCGGAATTATATGAAATTTGATTTCAATTCCAACAAACAAAAAAGGGAGGTGAAATTATGTCGCTGATTCGTTGGGAACCTTATGGAGGCCTTATGAACCTGCAGGACAAAATCAACCGTTTATTTAGCGATGCTTTCCCCGGGAAAATAGGCGAAGGAGATGATCTTTCACTGGGAACATGGCGACCGATGGTCGATATCTGCGATACGGAAAACGCCATAGTCGTCACTGCCGAGCTTCCCGGAGTCAAAAAAGAGGATAT
>Ga0265294_10010302_pt1 | contig 10648 bp, 6 predicted proteins | sample MunlanPumphouse3_FD_192504 | JGI IMG/M metagenome (GOLD analysis project Ga0265294, IMG submission 192504) | Groundwater microbial communities from a municipal landfill in Southern Ontario, Canada - Pumphouse #3 | ecosystem: Environmental > Aquatic > Deep subsurface > Groundwater | place...
GATATTGAGTCCGTTGTACAGAAAGCCATTGAGACACTGCCTGAGAAATGTCGGGAGATATTCGTGATGAACAAGATAGAAGGTAAAAAGCAGAAAGCGATCGCGGCAGAACTCAATATCTCCCTCAACACGGTGGAAAGCCAGATGGCCATTGCCAACAGGAAACTGAAAGATGCTCTCAAAGAGTATATCCCCCTCCTCTTTTTTCTACTTATTTAATTTTTTTTGGCGGTTTTTGGCGGTTTTTTTGTCTTCATCCGTTATACATACAAAGCAAGACTTTGAATGGAAGAAAACCTATCGAAATATTTTTCAGGTGAGCTGAATCGATCCGAAGAGTCGGAGCTATTCAGACAAATGGAAAACGACGAAACGCTCCGCGATGAATACATCCGCCTTCAGAACATCTATGCCCTCACGCGTATGATGCCGCACACCTCGCAGGAATCGGAGGGAAAGAAGGGGTATACCACCTTCACCCGCAGGCTGAAGGAGAGAAAACGGCAGAGGAGGATGCGATTCATGCTACAATATGCAGCCATCTCCCTCCTGCTGATCGCCTCCACCTTTTTCCTGACCCGTGCCCTGATCCTTCAGTCAAACGCCACCGCAGAGATGAACACCCTTTATGTCCCGGCGGGACAACGGGCTCAACTCACCCTGCACGATGGCACTCAGGTTTGGCTCAACGCCCGGTCAACACTCACCTACCCGGCCCGTTTTTCAAGGAACAGACGGGAGGTGTCGGTGGTGGGAGAAGCGTACTTCGATGTGGCTGAAAACCGAAAAAGTCCCTTTGTGGTTACCACGCAACAGCTTACCATGGAGGTGCTGGGCACTGAGTTTAATGTCTACAGCTACCCGGAGTCTGGGTACACCCAAACCTCCCTGGTGGTGGGTGCATTGAAGGTGAGTGAAACGGCCAACCCAAGCCGCACACTACTGCTTTCACCCAGCCAGCAAATCATATACAAAGGGGAACAAATGCAATTGGAACCGATCTCCAACCCCGATCATCTCCTTTGGCGCGAGGGAATTTATGCTTTCGACAACGAGCGGCTGATTGATATCATTGAGAAGCTGGAGCTGTATTACGACATCACCATACAGGTTGAAGATCCGGAGATTTTCAATGTCTGCTACACCGGTAAGTTCCGCCAACGCGACGGCATCGATGAGATTCTGCATATCCTGCAGAAAATACAATCTTTCAGCATCATAAGAGACAGAGACCAAAATTTAATTACATTGCATCAATAGGAGTCAGCATATTCAGATTTCGAACTTACCATGTAAACTTCATAAATACTTAACAGAATATGCGCTAACAAACACTATCAATCTAGTAATTTCGAGCCGAAATACCAAGTTAGATTATTAAAATGAATTTTTACACCCTAAAAACATATATGCCTATGAGATAAATTACAAGTAAAAAAGGCGACAGGTGCGCCAACACCCATCGCCCGCTTAAGCAAAACACTCGAGTCTAGTCAAGTATTCACTTCACACTTACAAATATATGAAAAATAAAATTTCTCCACACCACTTTCCCTTAAAAAACAGTGGTTTAAAAGATTTATCCAAAGTCATGAAAATAAGTTTCTTTTTGATTTTTCTCTGTACTTTCAATTTGCTGGCATTAAACAGTAATGCTCAGGATGCAACGATTGAGATTAAAAGGGAAAATATCACTGTACGCCAGTTGATCACTGAAATTGAAAAGCAAACGGACTATCTGGTTGTTTTCAGTAACAGGGAAATCAACACTCATCGAAAAGTAACGGTAGAACAAAAAAAAGATAAAGTTTCCTCATTTCTCGATAATGCCTTCTCCAATACAGATATCGGTTATGATTTTGAGAACAATTATATCGTCCTTACCAAAAAAGCAAAAAAAAATTCAGCCATCATTGCACAAATGATCGATGATTTTCAACAAGAATCGATAACAATAAGAGGAACAATTGTGGACACCAATGGTGATCCTGTCATCGGAGCAACATTGGTGGATAAAACGGATGCCTCACATGGAACCATTACCAACATTGATGGTGAATTCGTTTTTCCAAACCTCTCCGAGGATGCGGTAATTACGATCACCTATGTAGGTATGAGATCTCAGGAGATTCCACTAAATGGAAGAACAATCATCAATGTGGTGATGGAAGCCGACACGGAATTGTTGGAAGAATTAGTTGTGGTAGGTTATGGTACCCAGCGGAAAGCTAACCTAACAGGAGCAGTAGATCAGGTAACTAGTGAGACTTTCGAAAACCGTCCTATATCAAACGTTACGCAGGCACTCCAGGGAGCAGTGCCCAACCTGAATATCACACTGACTGATGGTAAGCCTAACAGGACATCTTCATACAATGTGCGTGGTACATCCTCCATCGGACAGGGTGGTAGTGCCTTGGTATTGATTGACGGTGTGGAAGGTGATCCGGCAATGCTGAATCCCAATGACATTGAGAGTGTTTCGGTCCTGAAAGATGCTGCTTCAGCTGCCATTTACGGGGCACGTGGTACTTTCGGTGTGATTTTGATCACTACGAAAAACCCGCAGGAAGGAAAGATCTCGGTAACCTACTCAGGCAACGTATCGCTGAAGGTTCCCACCTCCATTCCCGATATCGTATCGGATGGTTATACATACTCGGAGAGATTTTTCGATGCCTACAACGCTTGGAACAACTACTCCGCTACTCCCAAGAACATCAACAAAACTCAAACCTTTACTCTTTCATGGCTGGAGGAGTTCAAAAATAGAAAGGAACAAGGAATCACCGAAGAGGTGACTGTCGACCAGAACGGCAATTATGTCTACTTCGGCAACCAGAACTACTATGATGAGCTATACAAAGAGAACACCTTCGCGCAGGACCACAATGTCTCCATCAACGGAGGAACAGAAAAGCTCAACTACTTCCTTTCCGGCAGGTTCTACGACTACAATGGTCTCTTTAAGTACAATACAGACGACTACAATATGTACAACTTGAGGGCCAAAGGCTCTGTTGAAGTACTGGACTGGCTGACCATCACCAACAATACGGACTTCTCCAACATGAAGTACCACAATCCGCTGAACGTAGGTGAAGGGGGTTCTATCTGGCGTAATATCGCCGATGAAGGACATCCCAGTTCACCGATCTTTAACCCCGACGGAACACTCACATTTTCTGCAGCATATACCGTGGGTGATTTTTATTATGGCAAAAATGGGTTGGACACAAAAAGGAATGTGTTGAAAAATACAACCGGTTTTGTATCTACTTTCTTCAATGACAAGGTAAAACTTATTGGTGATTTTACATTTAGGATAACTGACAATAATCGGACCCAACGTCGTGTGCCTGTTCCATATAGTAAAAAAGAGGGTGAAGTGCTTTGGTTGAGTACAAAATACAACGACCTGGAGGAATATGTCAACGCTACAAACTATCTGGCCACCAATATCTATTCAGAATATGAAGAAACCTTCAATGATAAGCATTACTTGAAGGGTATGTTGGGATGGAACTATGAACAGTCCACATATAAATCAACCACAGTGATGCGAAACGGTCTCTTGATGCCTGATTCAGAAAACATCAACCTGGCTTTGGGCGAATCTATCACAACCTCAGGGTCCTACAACAAATGGCGTATCTCTGGCGGGTTTTTCCGTTTGAATTATGGTTATCAGGATAGGTATCTGATGGAATTCAACGGCCGTTACGATGGCTCTTCCAAATTTCCCACAGATCAGCAGTGGGCTTTCTTCCCATCCATCTCGGGAGGTTGGCGTATTACCGAAGAACCCTTTTGGAAAGAAAACAACATTGTTTCCGATATTAAACTAAGGGCATCATACGGTTCACTGGGCAATGGGAATATTTCTCCCTATAATTTTTTGGAACTACTCTCCATTGGCACATCGGGTAGAGTCATCAACGGATTGCTGAACAAGAAAACCAGCGCCCCAGCAGTGATGCCTGACGGACTTACCTGGGAGACTGCTACTACAAACGATATTGGTCTTGATATGGGAATGTTCAAAAACCGCCTTCGTTTCACCGGTGACTATTACATCCGCAAAACCACTGATATGTATACCGTTGGAGAGACGCTACCCGACGTTTTTGGAGCCAGCTCACCAAAAGGGAACTATGCCGACATGACCACCCGGGGATGGGAGCTTTCTCTCACATGGAGAGATCAGTTTATCATGGCTTCCAAACCCCTCAGTTACGATGTGAGGGTAACACTAGCCGACTATTATTCAGTTATTGACCGTTTCAACAACCAGACCAAAAGCCTCGATGATTACAACGTAGGGCAGAAAGTAGGCGAGATCTGGGGATATGAAACGGATGGTTTATTCCAGTCACAGGCTGACATCGACAGTCATGCCAAACAGGAATTGATCAAATCATCCACCAAAGGGATTGAGTATCCGGGTGATGTTAAAATCCGTGACTTGGATAATAGCGGTGTAATCGACTACGGCAAAAACACTCTCGATGACCACGGTGACAAAACCATTATTGGTAATGAATTGCCCAGATACAGCTTTAGCATTAATCTGGGAGCTGACTGGAATAATTTCTTCGTTTCAGCGTTCTTCCATGGTGTAGGCAGACAACATTGGTATCCCAGCCAGGAAAGTGTTTTCTGGGGACAGTACAACCGTCCTTACAACATGTTGCCCACATGGCACTTAGATAACTACTGGACAGTAGACAACCCGGATGCCTATCTGCCACGCTACGCAGGCTATAACACATCCATTAGAAATACACCACAGACGCGTTACCTGCAGAATGTTGCCTACATTCGCCTTAAGAACCTGCAGGTGGGGTATACCATTCCGAAAAATGTGATTGCTAGAACAGGTTTGGAAAATGCACGGGTTTACCTATCGGGTGAAAACATTTGGACTTGGTCACCCCTCTACGACCACACCCGTGATCTTGACGTAGCCAATATTTATGGTTCAGATAGGGATTTAACCAGCGGTACAAGTGGTGATGGGAACAACTATCCCACCATGCAGAGCTTTAGTGTTGGTTTATCATTAACTTTTTAAATGAAATTGCAATGAAGAATAATAATATACTGATTCTGTTGATTACAGCTGCAATCCTGTCATCCTGTTCACTGAATGAGGAACCTCAATCCTCTGTGTCAAAGAACCTGGTCTTCTCCACTGAAAGTGGTCTGGAGATGTACTGCTACTCATTCTACGATATGCTCCCATCAGTAACCAATGCCTATGAGATGGATGCGATGAGTGATTACGGAGCGGTCAGCAATTTTGACTCATTTCTCCGTGAAGGAGGCTACAGTGCCGAAACCAGCAGCGGCTGGTCCTGGGGCAATCTGAGGAACATCAACTATTTCATTGAAAACAACATCAGTGAAGAGATTCCCCAAGAGCTACGCAATCACTACAACGGTATTGCCCGCTTTTTCAGAGCTTACTTCTATTTCGACAAGGTAATCCGTTTTGGAGATGTCCCCTGGGTTGACCGAACACTGGATGTCAAGGATGAGGCACTTTTTGCTCCAAGAGATTCCAGAACACTGGTGATGGAAAAAGTGCTGGAAGATCTGGATTACGCTGCTGAAAATATTCAGACAACCGAGAGTGATGGTTCACTGATCACAAAATGGGTAGCATACGCGTTTAAATCAAGAGTATGCCTTTTTGAAGGGTCCTTCAGGAAATATCATAACGAGTTAAATCTAAGCGGCACAGCCGATCAGTGGTTCCAGAAAGCAGCAGAAGCAGCCAACGTGGTAATGACTCAATCGGGACATTCACTCTATACCGGTGCTGGTAGCGACCTCTCATACAGAGCACTTTTCATCAACGAATCAGCCGAAACCAGCGAGGTGATGTTGGCTGCTGTGGCGGATGAGAGCCTGGGTGTGCTGGGTGATGCCAACTGGTGGTGGACATCAGGCACCTATGGCCCTCGTTTCAGCCTAATACGCACTTTTGTCAATACTTTCCTGATGAGTGACGGTACCCCCTTTACGGAGCAGCCTGATTATGAAACGATGCTATTCTTTGATGAGACGCAGAACCGTGACAGCCGACTTGCACAAATCATCAGAACACCCGGTTATACAAGAGACGGGCAGCCAGCTCCTCCCAACTTCAATGGATACTCCTACACAGGATATCAGCCGATCAAGTATTCAATGGATGAAACAAAGTATGACGATGGTAGACTGAACACAAATGACATACCATTGTTCAGGTATGCTGAGGTGCTCCTGAACTATGCAGAGGCAAAAGCCGAACAGGGCACATTGACTGATGCCGACTGGGCTAAAACCATTGGGGCTCTCAGGGCTCGTGCAGGAATCACCGGTGGTTTGGCCACAAAACCGATTACAGTTGACACCTATCTACAAGATCACTATTTTCCGGAGATTACTGATCCGGTGATTCTTGAAGTACGACGGGAACGATCCATTGAACTGGCACTGGAAGGATTCCGCTTCAGTGATCTGAAACGATGGAAAAAAGGGGAATTGATGACAATGCGATGGACTGGTATCTATGTTCCTGAACTAAATGTCGAAATGGACCTCGATCAGGATGGTATCTCTGATGTGCTCTTCTATCAGGGTACGAAACCGACTGGCCTGCCTGCATCCTGTACACCTGTAGACGTTGGTGAAGGCAATCAGCAGGGATTGACCAACGGTACAACCGGACACCTTACCTGGTCAGATAACGATCTCAGAACATGGTATCCAGACGGCCGCCAGTACTACTACCCGATACCGGCATCAGCCATTTTGAAAAACAAAGACCTGGAGCAAAATCCAGGTTGGTAAATAAATCATCCATTTAAGCAGAAGCAGAGATTACTCTGCTTCTGTTTCCACAGAATAATTGAATATATGAAAAAGATGCTTTTTCTAACAGCAGTATCCCTGCTTGTATTGTGCAGATGTAATGACACACCAGACAACCCGGTATCCATGAATGTGGCTTCCTTCAATATACGGATGGACACACCTAACGACAGTCTGGATGCATGGCCCAACCGGAAGGAGATGGTGAAAGGATTGATTGCCTTTCACGAGTTTGACCTGTTCGGTATTCAGGAAGGATTTCACCATCAGATCACCGATATCCTGGAACTGGGTAACTATGCCTACGTTGGGGGTGGCCGTGATGACGGAGAATCAGCAGGTGAGCACTCTGCGATATTCTATAAAAAAGAGCGATTTGAAGTGCTCAACAACGGTGATTTCTGGTTCTCAGAGACTCCTGACATCCCGGGGAAGGGTTGGGACGCTACCTGTTGCAACCGCATCTGCTCCTGGGCTCATTTAAAGGATCTCTCATCCGGCAGGGGATTCTACTTCTTCAACATGCATTATGACCACCAGGGTAAGGAAGCACGCAAAAACTCATCACTGTTGTTGCTCCAGAAAGTAAGGGAAATTGCGGGCGATAAGCCTGTGATCTGCACAGGTGATTTCAACGCCACACCTGAAACCGAACCAATCCGTATCATCCTGGAAGACGGATTGTTGAATGACGCCTACATTGCTACACAAACACCACCTTACGGTACAACAGGTACCTACAACTCCTTCAACCTGAATGCCAAAATGCAGAACAGGATTGATTATGTCTGGACAACATGCCATTTTACCGTAAATAAATATGGGGTGCTGAATGATATGCAATATGGGCACTTCCCTTCCGATCACTTTCCGGTATTGGTGAATATAACATTACAATAATTAATTGATAACGAATTCAGTTCATTAATATAATGCAGGAGCAACACTCGGTTACTCCTGTATTATTTTTTGACTCAGGACAAAAGTTATCTTTCAACATAGCCCCCAATTCCTATTTTAGTTCCATTTTGTCTTTAATATGCAAAATTATGTTATATTTGCGGAGAAATTAACACTATGTCTACACCAGCAAATGGTCATCAATAAATTCCTTACACCTGTCAACCGGGAGATGATTCCAGTTACAGACAAACAGATAACTTAATTTTTCTCTATCGTGCTATTCAAGAAATTATCTGCAACTGTAAACAGTAGCAGGGTCAGGGAAAAAAATCAAATCGTCTGCCATCTTTATGAACTTACTGAAAAAAAGAATTTGCATTGCTAGATAATTAACCCGCAAAGGATGAAAGCACTTTGAAAGGCAAGACAATTCATATCAATTCGCGCATTCTTCACCTTCTGTGTGAAGGAGATGAAAAGGCTTTCGAACAAATCTATCACTTCTACTACATTCAGATATATACCTTTGTATTAAACACACTTTTCGAAAAAACTTTCGCTGAAGACATCACACAGACCGTTTTCATAACACTCTGGGAGAAAAGAGAGACCATAGACCCTGAAAAAGATATTGCACCACTTCTCTTTACCATAGCCAAAAATCATGTATACAGGCAAACAGAACAACTGTTACGAAAATACAAATACGAGCAAATCCAACAGGAAGATAAACAGGAATGGATTAACCCTGAAGATGTTGTCAACAATCTCATGCTGGAAAAAATTCTTTCTGTATTGATTGAAAAAATTCCAACAAAACGACGTAGAATTTTCTTATTGAGCCGGAAAGAAAATCTATCGAATAAGGATATTGCTTCCCGTTTGCACATCTCTGAAAAGACAGTAGAAACACAGATTATACGCTCCCTCCTATTTCTAAAGGAACATCTGAAAAAATATTTACTGTTTTTGTACCTGTGATACATCAAAAGGATCAAGGTAAAACCTCACCGCTTCTTCTTCCTGTTTAGTTAAACTTAGTTAAGATTTCGGTTAAACACAGCATTACTGTAAGGATTTTAACCCAATTACGTATATATCTATAAATATGTCTGAAGAAATTACAAAATTGATTGAGAAATTTCTCTCCCGAACAATTTCGGACGAGGAAGTGAAAAAGTTGCTGGACGCTTATCAGGGGAAAAAAATAACCGAAAAGCAACTCGAAGATTATTACGCCCTAAAATGGTCGGATGCGGCACAATGTCCTTCATCTAAAGCGGAAGAGAGCAGACAAAAAATCTGGAAACAGATGCAGGCATACCTCCTTCCACGCTCTTATTCTATTCAGAGAGTAAAACAAAGATGGAAGTCAATTGCCGGAATTGCAGCTGTGGGAATGCTCTTATTTGCAATTGGATATTCTCTCCGGCTATCTCCTGCTCATTCCTCTAAAGAACTTGTTGTGACGATAGAGAACGGACAAAAAGCAAACGTCCAACTACCCGACGGTTCTCGGGTGAGACTTAATTCAGCCAGTGAACTAAGATATCCTTCCGATTTCGGGAAAAAGGAACGAATCGTGAAGCTGAAAGGTGAAGCCTATTTCGATGTTGAAAGCAATCCCAAAAGGCCATTTATTGTTCAAACACGTTCCAGTCTGGAGATAAAGGCATTGGGCACTAAATTCAACATTAAATCATATCCCGATGATGCACATATCATTAGCACGCTAATAGAAGGAAAGATTGAAGTATGCAATCCGGAATTATCTGAGATGCTGAATCCAGGTGAACAGATGCAATATCATACAGAGAAGGGTATATTCAACAAATTAACTGTGGAGAATGTGGAAGAAGCCATCTTCTGGATGACCGATCAATTTGTATTCAGCGGAGAAACACTGGAAAATATTGCCAGAATATTGGAGAGAACCTATAATGTGACCGTCTCTTTTGCATCACCTGAAATTAAAGAGATTCATTACAGCGGGAAAATAAAAAACAACAGCATCGAAAACGTACTGAACCTCATTGCAGTCGTTTCTCCAATACAGTACACTATGACCGATTCACACATTACATTGAGTAAAAAATAGCATCATCCAAATTTAAATAATTATGCCTATGTGAGGAAGAAACAGAAACCATACAGAAAAACCGGAGTAATGTGAGGGCATTACTCCGGCATAGAATGAACGTGTACATTGCATTGCTGATAAGATAACAACAAAACAGCGTTTTAATTGCGTACTACATACTGATAACACATCCATTTTAAATACAAAAATACGCAATTCGCACGATTTGGTTGCTTTTATCCTTAATTTATTTTTTAAACCAACTGAAATCTAAAAAAACATCCAATGAAGATACAGATTATTAAAAAAATTGGCCTCAGCTGTTTACTTTTGCTTCTGTTGAGCATAGGACAAAGCATGGCACAACTGAGTATTTCCGCTACCAATACAGAACTGAAAAAAGTACTCCAACAGATTGAGAAAAGAAGTGAATATACTTTTTTTTACAGTGATAATTTCATCGATTTAAATCAAAAAGTCTCCATTCAGGCAAAAGAGGAACCGATTGAGCAAATTTTAAACAAACTCCTTCTAAATACGAATGTGGATTACAAAATCAACAACTCACAAATAGCACTCTCTGTCAGATCCGGAAAATCACAAACAAACAATAAATCATCTCATCAACAGGATATTATTAACATCTCAGGTACAATCCGTGATCAGGAAGGTGAGCCGGTCATTGGTGCTACAATCATTGTAAAAGATAAACCCTCACAAGGTACTGTCACAGACATAAACGGAAACTTCATCTTGCCCAATATCTCTGACAACGCCTTATTGCTGATCACCTATGTAGGGATG
>Ga0265294_10010304_pt1 | contig 10647 bp, 7 predicted proteins | sample MunlanPumphouse3_FD_192504 | JGI IMG/M metagenome (GOLD analysis project Ga0265294, IMG submission 192504) | Groundwater microbial communities from a municipal landfill in Southern Ontario, Canada - Pumphouse #3 | ecosystem: Environmental > Aquatic > Deep subsurface > Groundwater | place...
AGAGAGTCGTCAAATGGCTCCGGTTCAGGTAAGAACAACTCCTCATATTGTCTCGCCGGTTTGGACTTCTTACGGCAGACAAACTACAATGATGAATGCTCAGATGATGCAAAGAAGAGTAACCAAGAGATAGTAGCTGTGAGGCTATTCCCTTTAGAGAAAAACTAATTAAATTAAAACTAAATAACCAATCCTAAGTTGGAGGAAAATAATATGTTTGATAATCATGGCGTAGTAAAAATGACAGAAATGAAGTATGGACAAGATCGCCCTAAAGCATCTAATCCTATCAAAATTCAAGATTTATCGTTTCGTGATGGACATCAATCTCTCTTTGCAACAAGAGGTAGAACAGAAGATTTACTAACTGTTGCCGAAAGAATGGACAGAGCAGGATTTTACTCAATGGAAGTGTGGGGTGGAGCAACTTTTGATGTGATGCACAGATACCTCAATGAAGATCCTTGGGAAAGAATCAGAACCCTCAGAAAACACATGAAGAATACTAAATTCTCTATGCTTTTAAGAGGACAAAACTTAGTAGGTTACAGAAACTATGCAGATGATGTTGTCGAAGCGTTTGTGCAAAGAGCCTGTGATAATGGCATAGATATTTTCAGAGTATTTGATGCTCTTAACGACTTCAGAAACTTCGAAGCTGCTCATAAAATTATCAAGAAAAACAATAAACATTTTCAAGGTACAATCTGCTACTCTCTTACAGAAATGAGAATGGGTGGAGAGGTCTATAACCTTGACTATTATGTAAATAAAGCTAAAGAATTAGATAAGATGGGAGTTGATTCTATCTGTATCAAAGATATGGCAGGATTAGTTTCTCCTTATGATGTTTATAACATTATTAAAGCAATTAAAAAAGAAGTTAATGTACCGATTAATCTTCACACTCACTTCACCTCAGGAATGGGCGATTTAGCTATCTTTAAAGCTATTGAGGCAGGTGTTGATATTATTGATACATGTATGGCTCCTTTTGCTTACAGAACTTCCCATGCTGCTGTGGAACCAATAGTTGTCTCTCTTTTGGGAACTAATAGAGATACAGGTATGGATATTGAACTTCTTAATGAAATAGATAAAGAGATTGAGAAGTTTATCCCTAAATATAAGCACCTTGCCAACGATACTAAATTCTCAGTTATCGATCCGGAAGTGATTATTCACCAAACCCCGGGCGGAATGCTCTCTAACTTAGTCAACCAATTAAGACAAATGGATGCGTTGGATAAATTAGATGAAGTTTTCCACCAACTTCCCCAAGTAAGAAAAGATTTGGGAACTGTTCCTTTGGTAACTCCTACAAGTCAAATTGTTGGTATCCAAACAGTTAATAATGTTCTTTTTGATGGCAAAGGCGAAAGATATTCAAAATTAACCGAGCAAGTGAAAGACCTCTGTTATGGATTATATGGCAAGACTACTCTCCCAATGAATCCTGAAGTGCAAGCTAAAGCTCTGAAAGATTATCCTCGCGGAGAAACTCCTATTAATGTCAGACCGGGTGCTATTTTAGAACCTGAATTAGCTGAGATTCAAGCTTCCGTAAAAGGACTTGCCAAAGATCTCGATGATGAACTTATCGTAGCACTTTATCCTGTTACCGGTAAGAGATTCTTAGAGTGGAAATATGGCTTAAGAGAAGTTCCGGAAGATGTTAAACCACTCACCCTGGAAAAGGTGAATGGCGATAATGAATTAGTTAAGAAAGCCTTATCAGGTGAACTTACTACTAAGAAACCGGTTCCGGCAAAACCTGAAAACTTAAGAAAATTCGATGTCTATGTTGATGGCGAATACTTTGAAGTTGAAGTTAATGCCGAAGGTGCTATGAACGCTAACCCAGGCGGAAGTTATACCCAGTCAGTTACCCCGGTAACCAGACCTGTAGCTTCAAGACCACAAATAGCTCCTCAGCCACAAGCTCAAGCTGTTCAAGCAGCTCCTGTAATTGCTGCAGGTTCAGATCAGATTGTTAAAGCTCCTATGCCGGGCATGGTTTCCGGTTATAAAGTAGCTGTGGGAGATCATGTCAAAAAAGGCGATATCGTACTTATCTTAGAAGCAATGAAGATGGAGAATAATATCCCATCTCCTTGCGATGGAGTGATTAAGAGTATTCCTAAGAACTCCGGAGATAGCGTTGCCAAAGATGAAACCCTGATTGTGATTTCACAAGAGGCTGTAGCTGTTGCTCCAAAACCTCAAGTGCAAGCTCAAGCAACCCCACAACCACAAGCAAGACCAGTACCTGCTACTGCTAAAACCGGTACCCCGATTAAAGCTCCTATGCCGGGTATGATTATGGCTTACAAAGTGAAAGTTGGAGATGTTGTGAAAGCTGGCGATGTTGTTCTTGTTTTAGAAGCTATGAAAATGGAAAACAATATCCCTTCACCGGTAGCCGGAACTGTTTTAGAAGTTCCTAAATCCGGAGGAGATAGTGTTGGTAAAGATGAAGTAATGCTTGTTATAGGCTAAATTGACAATTAGCAATTATCAATTAGCAATTAGCAATTGAAAACAATATGTAAGGGTGGAATATTTTCCGCCCTTTTGCTTTTACAAGAAGAAGGAAGAACAATTAGTGAGCAATATAAAAAGACCTTCACACGAATTTGCACGAATTAAGACGAATTAACACGAATTAATTGCATATTGAACTGTTGAATCGTTGAAGAGTTTAACACAAAAGCACAAAACCACACAAAAACACAGAAAGTAAGACTTTCAGACAACTATTTTGTTGAATCGTTGAATGGTTTAATGACTGACGTTGGCAACGAGACCTCTTAAATCACGGAGTGATGATAATACAATAGGGAGTGCTCGAAGACACTCCAACGCAATTTAATTAAAAGAGGTTCGACCCGTCAGGGGAGAACCAATAACAATAATCGTCCCCAAAAATTAAACAGACGCATCCTTAAAATATTTAACAAAATCTTCCTGACTAAGCAGTGATTCATTCATTAAATATTTAACAAAGCTCTCCGCACTAATATAATAATAATCCGTATCTCTATATTTTTCAAAGTGTTCAGTAAAAAGATCTCTGGTAAAAGAGCCATGTCTAAACTCAGCATCTGCAATCTGTTTATTCACCGGACCAACCAAACTCTGATATTCGCGATTATCTATCTCTTTAGCCTTGAATCTTCTTCTTATCTCTGCTTTCGCTATTCTAAGGGATTCTTGTTCTTTCACAATTTCACTATCAGGAGCTTCTAAATCTTGAACTTTAGCTATAAATGAATTAATCGCTTTAGCTATTTCAGCTTTGTTAGCCTCTACATATTTAGCAAAGTGATACAAATACTTTAATATTTCAACAGCCTTTACATCACCTTCTTTATTCAAGAAGCTCTTATACTGAGAAAGCATTAGGGGAATCCAGCCGGAACTATCTGTTAAACCTGAATAGGGAGTTGTTATTTCAACTGTCAGCACTCTTGCTTCACGCTGTGTAATTATCCCTTCAACTTTTTCTGAACCAATCCAGACTTCAACCTTGTTTCCTATAACTTTGTTTTGTTGCATTATTTCTCCTTTTTTAAAACCTCTAAGTTGCACTATATTCTATTATAACAAGATTGATGTTTTTGTAACAGTGTATTTATTTTAAGTTTCAATCCCTCTCTTTAGTAACCTCAGCCTCCACACTTCCATCAGCAAATCTAATCATAATCTTATCAGGAATATTGAGAGAACCTGCTTTACTAACCAACTTATCTTGTTTGGTAACATAAGCAAAACCTTGATTCAGAATAGCCACAGGAGAACGGGATTCGATTCTGCTTTTAAACATGGCGATGTTATGCTTCTCATCATTGAGAGTATTGTGCATGTAATTCTCCAGAAAGCTATGGGAAGTAACTAATCTATTCTTCTCATGGGAGATGGTTAACTCAGCTTTAGAGAGAAACTTATAGTTTAATCTTTCTGATAGAGAATTAAGTTTTTGGTGGAGATAATCAGTGATATTCCCAATAGCCGAGAACCTTTTTTCCAGCTCCAGAAGTTCTAATCTCTTTTGGTTGAGATTAGATTCTACGCGCAAATCACTTAGCTTCTTACTAAATAAGTTTACCCTGTTTCTTTCTGCATGTAAAATACTTTGAGTCTGTAGCTTAAGCTCAGATTTACTTTTATTGAGAGAATCTTGCAGTTGAACTCTATCAGGAACAGCAAGCTCCGCTGCAGCAGATGGTGTGGGAGCTCTTAAATCTGCCACGAAATCGGTAAGAGTGAAGTCTATTTCATGTCCGACCCCACTAATCACAGGGATAGGACATTTGAAGATAGCTCTGACTAAATCCTCATCATTAAAGGAAAAGAGATCTTCTTGAGAACCACCTCCGCGAGAGATGATAAGCACATCTACACAGGGGTTGGCAGTGAAATAATTGACTGCTTTAATCAGATCCGGGACAGCATTTTCACCTTGCACACTGGCTGGAAAAAGAACTAACTCTACAGGATATCTGCGAAAAAGCACATTCTTAATATCTTGTAAAGCTGCACCGGTAGCGGAGGTGATTACTCCAACTTTTTGAGGATAAACAGGAATAGCTTTCTTATGTTCAGAAGAGAACAAACCTTCGGCATTTAACTTGGCTTTTAACTGTTCAAACTTAATTTGGAGAATCCCTTTTCCGGAGCTAAAGATCTTAACAACATTGAATTGGTAGCTTCCGCCTTTCACATAAAGAGTGATGTTGCCAAAGATGATTACCTTGTCTCCATTCTTAGGAAAGAAATCCATGGTGTAGTTATGTTGCTTGAAAAAAACACAGCGTAAGGTAGAGAAATCATCTTGAATTGAGAAGTAGATATGCCCGGAAGAGTGGCGAATGAAGTTAGTTATCTCGCCTTCTACATAGAGATTAGGGACATTATTCTCTAAGATATTCTTGATATGGTTGTTTATTTCTTGAACAGTGAAAACATCAAAGTCAGCCATTATATTTCCTTTATTTATCGGGTTTTGATATATTTATTCTTAAGTTCACCAATAGCGTGTCTCACCTGCTCCATCTCTTCCTTATTATAAAACTTGGTAAGGTACATAATGAAAGGGAAACTGGCAAAGAGAACAATCTTAATTGGCAACCTGATTGATAGTTGTAAGTTAGCTATCAGCATAGCGATAGTTGATAAAATAATACAGAGTGAAATAGCATTAATAATCTTTTTGTCTTCATAGCGAATATCTTCTAATTTATGAACATGATAGTAATAAACTAGCACCACAAAGACATTAGCCAAGGCTGTAGCCAGGGCAGCTCCTCTCGCTCCGGAAAATGGAACTAAGATGAAGTTAGCTATAATGTTAAGAACCCCCGCTGCGATGTTGGTAAGTGAGATTATCTTAGTCTTTTTATGCTTATTAATGGGGAGTACTAAGATTTGTCTTAGCCCAGCGAAAATAACTCCTATTACTAAGTAGGGGAGAAGCTTATAGGCGACCCAATACTCTTTTGATTGAGCGACAAGTTGGATAGCTTCCTGACCGAAAACAATTAATCCCAGGGCGAGAATAGCAGCCACAAAAGTATAGTAAGTTAGTGATTTAATATAGAACTTCTTGCTATCTTCATCATGCATATATTTATAGAAGACAGGGATATAGGCTTGGGCGAAAGAGTGGACAACAAAAATCCGAACAATATTAGAGATTTTGTAAGCCAGATTATAAATACCTGTATCTTCTAAAGTGCCATAATAGCGAATAATATATCTATCAGATAAAGTCAGCACTAAAGTGAGTACCCAAGAGGCAACTAAAGGAAGGGAAAAGACCAGCATCTCTTTCACTAAAACATAGGAGTAGTGGAACTTAGAGTTCTTAATCATGTGTCTAAACAAGTAGGGGAGAACGAGCGCATTGGCTACAGTTTCTGCAATGAAAATACCTTTCAGACCCATTTCATAGCGAGCAATTGTCAGGAAGCTGATTCCTATTACAATTAAGATTCTTATAATGTTGATAACTGTCTGCTTAACAGCAAGTTCTTGAATTCTCATCAGGAGTAAGGGCTGTCTAATAAGAATTCTGGTAAAGCTACTGATTATGAACCAGAAGATCAGAGTAGTGGATTGCTTCTCCCACAGCAGGATCTCAGAAAAACTAGTAAGCGTAAAGAAGGCTAAAGTCATGATAATAAAGGTGGTAACATACGAGACTAAACTAGCATTGAAGACTATTACTTTTCTGTCATGTCCGGACTCTTTATCCCAATACCAACGGGAAAGTGCATTGTCTATGCCCAGTCCGCTCATGAGTTGAAGCACTTCAAAGGTTATTTCGTAGAATCCTAAAAGACCAAACTGAGCTAAAGAGATATAGGATGTGTAAAGAGGGAGCAGGATTAACCCGGACATCTTAACCAGTACATTGCTGATACTGTAGATAATTGTCGCTTTGGCTGTACTCTTTATCTTATTCTTGTTCATCTGTTCCTGCAAAATTGAGGTTATACCAGACGCCCAGAGCATAAAGTTTCCACACTAAAGTAGCGTGTTTATCCTCACCATTCAGATAGTTATGAATTAATTCCCCTAACTTAATAGTATCAAACTGCTTACTCTTGGTAAAAAACGGAGAATTAATCGTCTCTTTTAGGCTGTCTTTCATAGCGTGGCGCAACCAGGTAGTCTCTCCCGGGGCTGCAAAGTTAACTTTATCCTGCCTATTAGAGATTTCAGGAGGAACAAGGTCTTTTAAACTCTTTCTGTGAATATATTTACCCCTGGCACCCTTGATTTTGAAATGAGAAGGGAGGGAATAAGCAAACTCCACTAAGTTGACATCTAAGAAGGGCAATCTACTCTCAACCGAGGCTGCCATGGAATTTCTATCTGCAAAATGGAGAAGTGAAGGTAAGAAGATATTGTTTAAAAGATTATATTGGAAGTTGGCAAGTCGAGAACACTTTAAATCTTCTACTTCACTAAGAATATCCTTAGAATACCGGCTATGCAGAATATCTGAATTAAGACTTTTAAGTTCAAATTTATAGAGCGAAGACTCTTTATTCAAGAGGGTAAAGAGGATTTTACCAAGCTTTGAAATAGAAGAACCTTTCTGCTGATATCTGAGATAATCAGGTAATTCAGCAGATAGACGGGTAAAATCTCTTTGCTTGATTAAATCTGCATAATAACGGTAAAAAGCATGATTATAGCCGGCTGTAATTTCATCACTACCTTGACCATCTAAGACGACAGTTACTCCACTTTGCTTAACCTTCTGCATTACATAGTATTGGGTAACCGGACTTGAACCAATCACCGGAGCATCATGCAGATAAGTGAGATGCTTGAAATCAGCGCTAACTTCTTGAGCTGTAGGACTAAGCAGATGTTCCTGGCAATTACAGGCATTATTAACAATCTTTATCCATTTTCGTTCATCATACTTTTCACCCTGTGGGTAATAAGCTGAGAATGTTTTAAGCTTTTTATCTGTGTATTGCACTGCCTGACAAACTATTGCAGAAGAATCTAAACCACCGCTCAGACATGAACCGACTTCTGCATCAGACCTCATTCTAAGTTTTACAGATTGCGAAAAGAGCTTCTGATACTCTCCAACGGCAGTTTCGAAATCACCTGAATAAGTATCGAATTTACTGATATCCATCTGGTAATAGCGTTTTTGAACCACACCTTGAGCACTGATTTTCATTAGGTGAGCAGGGCGGACTACCTTAATCTCATTATAGAAAGTCTCTTCTCCATATCTGACCATAGAACCGAGCTTTAGATACCTATAAATTAACTCATAATTAGGTGTGATTTCTATCCCGGCAGCGATGATCTGCTTCTCTTCTGAACCAAATATAACTCTCTCTCCATCAAGATAATAGCACAATGGCTTAATACCCCATCTATCACGGCAAAGTGTTAGCTCTTCTTGTTGGTTATCCCAAATTGCCACAGCCCACATCCCATTAAGCTTGGTAAAACAGCTATCTCCATACTCCATATACATTTTGAGCAACACTTCTGTATCGCTATTAGTGTAAAATATATAGCCTAAAGCTTGTAGTTCTTGACGCAATTCCAAATAGTTATATATCTCGCCATTGAAAACTATAGTGTAGCGAAAAGTCTCATCCTGCATAGGTTGATGACCATGTTCACTTCTATCTATAACCGACAATCTGCGAAATCCCAGAGCGAAATTAGCCGGCTCAGACTTTTCGATATGCGGGAAGATACTTTTGATTAGAGGAAGTGAATCATCACCGGAGAAGAGTTGAGGAACCGAAGAATTTACAGGTTTGAGAAAGTACCCTTCATCATCAGGTCCGCGATGCTTTATTCTATTGTTCATCTCCATTAAGATATTTAAATCTACAGCTTCATTATTAAAGTTAAAAATACCGGTTATGCCACACATTATTTATTCTTTTCCTCTATGGTTTCAATTAGTTTACTGGCTGTCATATTCTCGATTTTGCTCTCTTTGAGCATCTTTAATAGTTCTTGATAAAACTCTAATCTATCATAAGGCTTATGATTAGAGAAGTTGCCGTTATGCCATAACAGGGTAAAGACTCCGTTAAACTTTATCACTTCTGACAGAATATTCTGCAATTTAGCTAGTGCTTCTTGTTGAGAAATATCTTGATAATCAAGAATCATGCAATCCATGAAGATTAAAGGAAGTTCCCACACTTCGAGCATTCTATTTTGTTTGAAGCTAAAGAGTTTGTAGGGTAGGCACGTGCCGGTTCTGAATCCTTCTTGAGAATAGTAACCTAAAGAGGTATCGTACTTTATCCCAACTTCTTCTAAAATATCCGGAGTTATAAGTGGATCAAATCTCAGCCAATGAGAACGAACTCCCTTCACTTCGCTTCCAATAGCTTGTTCAAGTTCTTGTAAGTTCTTGTGCAGAAGTTTTTTATCCTGATTACTCTTGATAGTTAAATGCAAGCCTATTTCATGACCATAATTTGATATTTGACTCATTAACTTCTTGATCCTAGCTTCTTCAAAAGAGTAATAGGCATCTTGATGAAGAAGCCCTTTACTCAAGAAATAATAAGTAGATTTAAGCTTAAACACGCTCTCCAAAGTATGCATTTCAAAGAAATCCCATAATGGATTATTTCTCTCTGAAAACTTAAAGTATTCTCTAATGTGGGTGCCTAAATCTATAAGCTGAGTAACAGAAGGAGATATAATCAGCTTCTTACCTGCATTTAATAAATTCCAAAAAGAGTAAGTTTCAACTCTGTCAACATCATGGCTGAGAAGCAGAACAGGTTTCTCAAGTAGGTTTCTTCGCTTAAAATAGAGCTTTTGCTGCTTAGCATACTGTTCTAATTCACTGACAAGCACTGCAAACAGATAATCCACTAAAGGGATATGAGTAATGCCCAATTTATAGTTCAGCGTAGCTTCAGTTTTAATCCTTCCCAGGCTATCTCTCTCTGTTATTTCTTGTTCATAAAAAGCACTCTGTAAGCAAAATATCTGCTGTAATATATCATGAGAAAAGATAAGAGAGTTGCTTTTTTGAAAAGTATGATTATTAATATTAGGAAAGAGGGGATAGAAGATAGGAAGTTTATCTATTTGATAATCTAACCTTTTGACTTGGCGAGATAAAACAAAGATGATTTTATCACTCTGAGACTGGGCGAATTCCTCTTCTGTGATGAATACAAAGCGGTTGCTAAGGTTTTCATCATAATCACATCTAAATTTTAGATGAGTTAAAACATAATCTATCTTGGGAGTGTCTAAATATTTTCTCATAATAGATTATTTATTAATTCAAGGCAAATTTAGTCAAGAATTATGTTTACACAAAAGCAGAGGTGAATATTTTTGCTAAAAAAGAGAAGGAAGGAAGAGATGAAATATTTAAAGTATCTAGTATTAATCCTCATAGCCTTTGCTATGTTGGGATGTAGTAATCAAGGTAAAGAACAGAAAGACAAAAAGGAGAAATTCATTATGGGACCGGATGGTTTAAAGTACACTATTGATGTTGAAGGTGATGGCTTAGCAGCTAAAAAAGGCGATAAAGTGGTGGTTCACTACACAGGTTGGTTGATGGATGACACAAAGTTTGATTCATCACGCGATAGAGATCAACCATTTACTTTCCAAATTGGTGCTGGTAGAGTGATTAAAGGTTGGGAAATTGGGGTTGAAGGAATGAAGATTGGTGAAACCAGAACACTTATTATACCTTCTGAACTTGGTTATGGTGAAAGAGGTGCTCCGGGTGCTATTCCTCCTAATGCAACCATTAAATTTGAAGTTGAATTATTGAAGATTATGTAAGATCAATTAGCAATTAGCAATGAGTAATTAGCAATTGAAGAAAAAGAAGAACTTTATCCACTGATTACACAGATTTCACGGATTAAGATGATTACGGAGTCTCCTAAATCCTGAAGGGATGAAAATAGATTAGCCCAGGGTAAATCCTCTTAAAAGGATGCAACCCTGGGTACATGTTCCACATGAAAAATAACCCTGAAAGGGTGAAATAGATTGAGATAATAATACAAAACAGTAAAACTATTTAGGATTGGACAAATATAATTGTAGGGGCGAATCAATATTCGCCCTTGCTTTTTACGTGAATTTTAACAGATTTGG
>Ga0265294_10010305_pt1 | contig 10646 bp, 12 predicted proteins | sample MunlanPumphouse3_FD_192504 | JGI IMG/M metagenome (GOLD analysis project Ga0265294, IMG submission 192504) | Groundwater microbial communities from a municipal landfill in Southern Ontario, Canada - Pumphouse #3 | ecosystem: Environmental > Aquatic > Deep subsurface > Groundwater | place...
TCACGGCGGGGACGATGTTCCTCCAGTACTTCGCCGACGACACCCAGCTCGCCGCGGTCGTCTTCTGGACCTTCGGCGACGTCAGCCGGGCCGGCTGGCAGGAACTCGGGATCATGACGCTCGTCGTTATAGCGGCCTGCCTCTTCTTCGTCGCGAACCGCTGGAACTACAACGCGATCGACGCCGGTGACGAGACCGCAAAAGGGCTCGGTGTCAGCGTCGAGCGGGTTCGGGATATCGGGATGGTCGTCGCGGCGCTCGTATCCGCCGTGATCGTCTCGTTTCTGGGGGTCATCGGGTTTGTGGGGCTCGTCTGCCCGCACATGGTGCGGAGAATCATCGGCGACGACCAGAGATACCTGATCCCGGGCTCCTGCGTCATGGGCGGGGTTCTCCTCCTCGCCTCGGACACCGTCGCCCGGGTCATTGTGGCGCCATATATCCTCCCGGTTGCCGTGCTCACGGCCTTTCTGGGTGCGCCGGTCTTCATCTACCTGCTTCTCGTGGGGTATCGGCGATGATCCTCGACGTTGACGGTGTGGCGTTCACCTACCGGAGCTCCCCGGTCATCCGGGATATCACGTTCAGCCTCAGACCACACCAGGTCCTCGCAATCCTCGGGCCGAACGGCGTCGGAAAGACGACGCTCTTAAAGTGCATGAACGCCATCCTGCGGCCGAAAGCCGGGTCCGTCCTCGTCGAGGGGACGGACCTCCTCACCGCGGACCGGATGGCGATCGCCCGGAAGGTAGGCTACGTCCCGCAACGGTGTGAGGCCGGCCGGATGACTGCATTCGACGCTATCCTCCTCGGCCGCCGGCCGCATATCCGGTGGGACGTCTCGGACACGGACCTCCGGATCGTCGAAGCAGCAATCCGGATGCTCCGCCTTGAGGATCTCTCGCTCCGGTACATCGACGAGATGAGCGGCGGGGAACTCCAGAAGGTGAGCATCGCCCGGGCGCTGGTGCAGGAGCCCCGGATACTCCTCCTGGATGAGCCGACAAGCAGCCTCGACCTCAAAAACCAGCTTGATATCCTCGGGATCGTCCGGCGCGTGACGGCGGACCACGACGTTGCCGCGGTGATGACGATGCACGACCTGAACATGGCGCTCCGCTACGCTGACCGGTTCATTCTCTTAAAGGAGGGCGTCATCCATGCCGCGGGCGGACCCGATGTGGTGGCCCCGGAGACGATCGAGGCAGTTTATGGCGTTCCTGTGACGGTCGAGCGATATAATGGGTTCCGTTTCGTCGTACCCCTGACACCGGAGAGTTCCTGAAGGCTCGGGCAGCACTCCCGGGTTCCTGGAGAACTGCAGTCGGGGTAACGTGTGAACTACCCCCCGCTTACGCAGGGGGCTTCCCGCTCATGCCGCCTTCACACCCCACAGAGATAAAACCCGCCTCGCCGATACACCCGCCGGGCATATGGTGCTTGAGACGTTCATCGGGATCACCGAGTTAGTCCTCGGGACGTTCGGGGCGCTCTTTATCGTCTACGGAGCGGTGATCGCGATCATCGAGCTCCTGGCGCGGGAGACGCGCCTTCGGGAGCGGAGTTACCACGACATCCGGTGGGCGTTCACCACGCGCATCCTGATCGGCCTCGAGTTCTTCGTTGCCGCCGATGTCTTGAAGACAATCCTTGAACCGACGTTCCAGGACCTGATCGTCCTCGGGTCGCTCGTCACTATCAGGACCGTCGTAAGTTATTTCCTCGGGAAGGAGGTGAGCGAACTCCCCGAGGACAAAAAAGTCTGAGGAAGAGTGGGGGCCGGGGCTCGCGGTCACCCGCTCTTCGGGCTCCGTGGGGCCGTTAAGTGCTCGTGGGCCTTCCCGACCACCCGTTTCGAGTTCCCGAAGGTGATCGCGCGCAACGCCTCATCATACGGGAGCCACTGGTAGGCGACATGCTCGTCCGAGAGCGTCACCGCCTCTTCCGGGGTCTCGATCAGGTAGTAGGCGACCTCCTTGTAGACCGTGTGCCCCCGGCGCTGGAAGAAATAGTGGATCTCCTCCCGGAACCCGGGTATGAACGTGGCCCGGGTGATCCCGGTCTCTTCCTCCAGTTCGCGGAGCACCGTCTCCTCCTCGCTCTCGCCGCGCATGCCGTGCCCCTTCACCAGGTCCCAATGCCCGGCCCCGTACTGCAGGATGAGGTACTGGAGATCCGTATCCCGGCGGACGACGACAGCCCCGTATGATCGCTCTTTTGCCATGGCCCTTCAGTCCCGTATAGCAGATCCTCCGGCCCCTGCGAGTTCGCGCCCGACGACACGGAAGTCCTCTTCAAGGGCCTCCCGGTATGCCGGGTTGTAGAGCGCGGCAGCGGGGTGGAGGGTGGGGATGAGGCGAACCGGGTGGCCGAAGAGGACCGCGGGGTAGACGGTCCCCCGGATCTCCGTGATCCGGTCGAATTCAACCGGCAGGAAGGAGAGGATGTACCTGCTCGAGTGCCGGCCCAGCATAACGATCACCTTCGGCCTGACGACCCGGATCTGCTCTTCCAGGTACGGGGTGCAAGCCCGGATCTCCTCATCCCGGGGGTCACGGTTCTCAGGCGGCCGGTGCTTTACAATGTTGGCGATGAAGATGTCGCCCCGCGCAAGACCGATACCCGAGAGGAGGCCGTCGAGGAGTTTACCTGCCCGTCCCACAAACGGCCTCCCGGTGAGGTCTTCCTGCTTCCCCGGCGCTTCGCCGATGAGCATGAGGTCGGCCGCGGCATCCCCCTCCCCGGGGACAGCATGGTGGGTGTTCTCCCAGAGAGGACACTTCCGGCACTCGTCGATGACGGCGGCAAGCCTCTCTATCGCTACCTCTCTCCCCGTCTCCTGCACCATGCCCACACTATTGAGGATAACTCGTATAACCTTCTTATGTATTGCGTTTTGCCGTCGGGCCCTGCCCCGATCCATCCGGTATCGATTCGTGCAGAACAGGAAGCGGTCCCGCCCCTCCAACCACAGGATCATACTGTTCTGCGCGGCACCCCCTTCATGCCCATAGGACCCAGTGTTCGGTGGAAAAGCGATCGAGGAAACTCGATGTGTAGACGCACGGCACAGTAAAGGTATATAGAGGTACGTTGAGCTCTCATGCGTGGATACCGGCTCTGGTATCCCAAAGCGCGGGGGTCCACCCGGCCCGGTAGCGAATCGGATGGGTGAACGTCCCGCATGCCCGGAGGCAAAGTGATGTACGCACTCTGTGTACTTGAAGATATGCTTCACCTGCCTCCGGATTAAAAACGGAGGTATAATGCGTGAAAATTATGCGCCCCAAAAAAGTATTGCCAGCATTGCTGATGCTTCTGCTGGCAGCCTCGGTACTGCTACCTATCGCAGGTGCAGCTGCAACATCGGGGGAATCGCATCAGACTACAGAATGCTCACCGGAACGTGATCTCACGGTGAGTGTACACACAGCCTCATCAATTGCTTCGCTGAAGGTCAACGAAATAGCAGGGGATATCCCGGATTTTGCTGATTGGCGAAACGGGAATGTTGAGTTCTCTACGACATACTACAATTTTGAGGGGGCTCCGGCAGCGTATTCCTTCGACATTGTCGTTAACGGGGAATACCGTGGATACATTCTCGTTTCAGCGACCCGGAAAAATTATCCCATCCTTGAGTTCTCTAAAGGGTTCGCTCCCGACAAATGTTCTGAACTCATGACACATTCGAGTGAGATCGCAGGTAAGTTCGCTGAAAAGCGTGGGCTGAACACAGGTGATGCAGAGTTGCTGTATTTAGGTGCAACATTCTATTACGCGAAGTTCCCGCTAGCCGATTCGAGAGGTATAAAACAAGATTTCATCATCATTGATCTCACAGCGCCTTCGATCGTTGACGAATCCTCTACAAGACTCCCGGTAACCGGAGATGAGTTCCTTCAACAGCAACAAGAGAAACAGAAAGAGATAAGTGTACTTTGGGAGGCTCTCGATGACCAGATGAAATCCCCTGATCTGACAATCTCTACAAAATTGGTTACTGGAACATCCGGATACATCAACGGTGTCCCGACATACCTATGGCAATTGGGGTGCTCTCCAACGGCTTCCGCGATGGTGCTGGGCTATTGGGATAGCCATGGATATCCAAACTTCCCAGGAGAAGATCCGTTGATTCAGGAACTTGCCACAGCAATGGGAACTACCCCCGAAGGCTCAACGTGGCCCTGGGATATTGATGACGGTATCGATGAAGTGTGCGCGGATCATGGATATTCTTCAATGGATTCAAGCGACGATGCTTGGATGACATTTGATGAGGTTAAAAGCGAGGTGGATGCACAGAGACCTTTTGTTCTCAGCCTATGGGGCGGCGGCACGTCTATAGGAGGAGATGAACCTTATGGCGATCACAGTGTTGCCTATGTTGGTTACCACGATTACACAGAGGACTGGGTGTCCATACATGACACATGGGATACTCAGATCCATAACATAGTCTATAGTGATTGGTTAGGTGCCATGGCGACCTGGGTGAGGCCCTGACCTCCCCCTTTATTGTGGAAGGACTTTATGAGATTCCTAGAAAACGATAGAACCGGCAGGGTCGCACTCGTCCTCCTCCTGATAGCCGTCGGTGCTTTTGGTGCCCTTCTGCTCCTCGATCTTCTCACGATCGGTCCCGGGTATCCTCCCCCCGAGGCTCTACAAAAATGGTATATCCCCCAGCCCCGGTATGAGTATGCAGAGAACGGCTCAGTCGTCGTGAACAGAACGATCGAAGGAGATATCGTCCTGCTAGGCGATATCAAAGAAAGATGCTCGTCCCTGTTTCCGGATCTCTCCCGGTATTGCAGTCATGCCGTGTATCTTGACACCGTGTCGAGTGACCGATACCTGATCGTCAACTGGTACTTCGACGATAACGCAGATTTCTTGCAGGCGGAAGAGGTCCTTTGCAGTCGCCTTCGGTCATCCGGGAATGTCACCTCCGCCGAGTTGATCCTCCCTAATAAACCCGACATATCACCGGATGAACCGATCACCGGTCTCATTACCGTAACGAAATACGAGAGCGAGGCATCATCCGGCTACTTCGTCGCTGTTGAAAAGCCGCTGTCTCCGGAACACAGCGATTACTTCATCGTTTATTACGGGGTCCTCGGGCCGGCCGATCTCCTCGATCACACCGATGCACTGGAAGAGCTTATGCTCCGGAGTTACTCGCTCCGGGGCGCCAGGCCGCTCGCGTCCTGTTCGTGAGCGGCAGAGGTGTAACCGGGCACGGCACCACTAATCCGGAGATCCGTCGTATACACGGGGGACTACCCGAAACTGTGATACATGACCATGCCTGCCCCTCAGACTGTGGTTCCGCTCTGCTGGCGCGGCACCGTTTTTGCGCCCATAGAGGCCGGTTTTTCGGGGAAAGGATCAGGCACAGGCCCAACGTGTAGATGCGTGCCACAGAAAAGGTATATAGCAGAACGTTGTGCTCTCACGCGTGGATACCAACTCCGGTATCCCGAAGCGCGGGGGTCCACCCGGCCCGGTAGCGAATCGGATGGGTGAACGTCCCGCATGCCCGGAGGCAAAAGGATGTACGCACTCTGCGTACTTGAAGGTACGCTTCACCTGCCTCCGGATTAAAAACGGAGGAAAACCAATGAACAGGAAAATTGAAAGGCAGGCACTCCCTCTGCTCCTAGCGGCGCTCCTAGGGGGTGTGGTCGTGGCATCGGTGGCAAGTGCGCAAACAAGTATGGATGCGAGCAATCATGAAACCAAGTTCGGCAGCGACTCCTTCGCTGAGGAAGAACTTGCGAATAGCGTAATCATCACACCGGACTTCAGTTCTCAGGACATTGTCGTTTCACTATCGTTAGGGGAAGACAACCTGACGACCCTGGTGTTTCCGGAATCCTGGATCAAAGACCGGAATTCAGCAGATTACCCTGATCGGGTTGAACTTACCGACGCGCAAATGTTACTGAAAAATGAGTACTTCGATGAAAAGACTGGATTGAGATATTTCTCTCCCGTTCAAATAACTGAAATCCAGAGCCTGACTGTGTTAAGGATTCCGAAAAAAATGTTTGAACTTTCGCTTGCTATGAATGACGGGAGCATCTCATTTCCTATGAAGTATTTCACCACATACCCCGACTTGCAGACCATGCTGAGCGAAGTGCGCATAGCCACCCCCTCCACATACCACGAGTGCGATAGCACTTTATAATCTAATTTTTTGTGAGAAAGTACAAGGTGACACGAATGCAATCGCGACGATGGATCCCCTGGCTGCTGGTGATTACCACGTGTGTGGCGGCAGGCTGCATTGGAAGCCCGGATATCCCCGAGACCCCACCGTCGGACGAGGTGCCCCCTCCCCCCGCACCGGAGGTTGCGGCGAAGTTCGTTGAGACCTACGATTCCATGCAGGATTTCTCTGCGACGGTGACGACCGTATCGGATCGCGGGACGTTCCTCCAAGAGGTCTGGTTTAAGAAGCCGGATCGGTTCTGTGTTCACTACCTTGACGAACGTTCCACTGATTCCGGACGTCCTACAACGACAGGAGACCTCGTTGTTTTCGATGGTGAAACGCAGTGGCGCTACGTCAATGCCACCGGAAACGTCCTCTATGCCTCCGCTCAGTCCCTTAACTACACATTCGCCGATGAGAGCGAGACAGGCGGCGCGCTCGACGCCCTCGATCTGACCAGGGACCTCCTCGCCCGCTATGAATGCACCCTATCCGGGGTGAAGACCGAGGACGGAAGGACGATCTACACACTTGAGGTCGTGAACGACACGCAGATGGCGGAGGCCCCGGTTCTCGGGTGGTACCCGGTCTACGCCGTACGCGCCGGAATTGAGAAGGACTCGTGGATTCTCAGGAGTACCGAATTCCTCAACGCCACAGGCAAGCCGGTCATGACGGTGGAGTACCGCAACGTCACCCAAAACACCGGAATCCCGGAGAACATGTTCCGATATAGCCCGCCGGAGGGGGCGGTCGTCAAGCCGATGAGGACCGTGGTGATAACCCCGCCCATCGTCCCATGAGGAGGACCGGGGCTGGACACCCCGTTCGTGCTCGGAACCCCACAGATAGCCCTACCCAGATCATGGGACTGTCGATCAGAAGAGTGCGGTCCCATACCTGCGAGGAAACATGATGAAACAACCCACCATTCTCGTCTTAACGCTGCTGCTCCTGACGTTCGTGCCCGGATGCACTGATTTCGGGGCCCCCGATACATCGAAGAACGCCACTCCCGCCCCGATCCTCCACTACGAGCGAGAAAATGTCTCGATCCCGATCAACACTTCCGAGATCCCGGTCAAGAGTTTCGACGTCAACGTCACGGAGGTGATCGAGATTGCCCTCGCCGACCAGCGCTCTGGGATCCTGCTTGAAAACGGGTGGAACATCACTTCGATCAGGACGGGCTTTGAGGAAAAGGACCCGGACCAGAAGCACATCGACGTGGAGTTCAGGAACGATGGACCGTCACTGTCGTTCTTCATCGAAGTTGACGAGCGGGAGAAGCAGACCGGCCGGGGACGCTGCAGCGCCCCGGTCTGGGGGGGACGCCCATGGCCCAATTCCACAGGACCCCTCCCTGAGGAGGTGGACTACTATCAAGCGGTAAACCTGTATATGAACCTGTTTGAGGTCATCGATCGTCACAACGAGAGAGTGATGATGGTCTATAACAAAACGACGATCTTCTACCTCTACCCCTCATACGGAGACGCGCATTTATGGGGTCCCTGAAGCGGAACCGGCGGACCTCTTCCCTCTCGTACGGAACAGGGCAGTATGAAAGAGGTAGGGGAGGGCGATCCGAAAAACCACGGGGTGCTGGAATCACCATAGGAGGAAAAATGAACAGAAAATTTAGAGGGCAAGCGCAAGCCACACTTATCCTTTCCCTTGCGCTGCTGCTCTTGGCGTTCGGGGCCGGATGCACCGATTCCCCGGAGACGAATGCAACGGAAAACGTCACCCCCGCCCCGGTCTTCATCTACGAGCGAGGGAACATCTCGATCCCCATCAACACTTCCGAGATCCCGGTGAGGAGTTTCACCCCCAACGTTACGGAGGTGATCGAGATCCTCCTCGCCGACCAGCGCTCTGGGATCCTGCTTGAAAACGGGTGGAAGATCGCCTCGGTCAGGACGGGCTTTGAGAAGTTCCGCTCGGTCGACCCGGCCAGGACATATGTCGACGTAGAGTTCCGGAGCGATGAACCGTCGCCGTCGTTCTTCATCGAAGTGGACGAACAGGAGAGACGGGCCGGCAGAGGGTACTGCAACGTTCCGGAATGGGGAGGAGGGCCGTATGCAGGTCCTTATCCGGAGGACTACCACCAGAACTGGACGTCCACGAACCAGTTCTCTGCGTTCTCTGTCTTCGATCACCACAATGACAGGCTGGTGATGGCCTATAACAAAACGACGATCTTCTACCTCTACCCCTCATATGGGAAAGAGTGGCTCCAGGCCGTAGAGGGGGTGAGCGACTGAACCGCTGCCGCCACGAACCTCCGCCGGCCCGACCGGGAGGCCGGTACCCCCGTCCGACTCGTTATAGATGTGCCGTCGGTGCAGCCACGACAACCGCACAGGGGTGGCATCTCCTCCGTCCGCTCACGACGTTCCGTCTCGCCCTCCTCAAAGGTTAAGAGCATCGGAGGGGAAGTGTATATAGGATTTACCAGTGAGCGTGCGGCCCTGCCTCCCTGGAAAAGTGGCGAAACCGGGTTTGGAGCGCTGAATCTGGCTGCAAGACAAATGGAGCGGTTACACTATGAGCGATATGGATCATCTCTGTTTTGATACGACAAAGATCGATAAGATACAGGATCTGCGCGAGCGCGGGGTGACGGTATACCCCTATACCTTTGAGCGCAGGGATACCGTCGAGGAGATCAGGGAACGGTTCTCCGGTATCGGGCACGAGAAGAGCGAGGAAGAGGTCAGCATCGCAGGCCGCATCTACATTGTTCGCCAGCACGGCAAGACGATATTTGCCGATCTGGGGGACTCGGGCGGCAGGGTACAACTCTACCTCCGGAAGAACGACCTTGGCGAGGAGCAGTTCGACCTCTTCAGGCAGTACGTTGATGCCGGGGATATAATCGGTGTCGTCGGCCACGTCTTCAGGACGAAGATGGGCGAGATCACCGTCTGGGTCGACCGGTTCGAACTCCTCACCAAGTCGGTCTGCCCCCTCCCGGAGAAGTTTCACGGGCTCAAGAACGTCGAGACCCGCTACCGGCAGCGCTACCTCGACCTGATCATGAACGAAGAGAGCCGCGAGACGTTCCGGACCCGGAGCAGGATCATATCGCTCCTGCGGCAGTTCCTCTTCGAGCGGGACTATCTGGAGTTTGAGACCCCCACCCTGCAGCCGATCTACGGCGGCGCAAACGCCCGGCCGTTCACCACCTACCACAACGCCCTCGACCAGAAACTCTACCTCCGGATCGCGCCGGAACTCTACCTCAAGCGTCTCGTCGTCGGCGGTTTCGACAAGGTCTTCGAGATAGCCAAGAACTTCAGGAACGAAGATATCGACACCAACCACAACCCCGAATTCTCAATGGTGGAGATCTACGAGGCCTACCGGGACTACAACGACATGATGGACCTCACCGAGGAGCTCTTCTCGCACCTCGCAGAGAAGGTGCACGGGAGAACCGCACTCTCGTTTGCGGGGCACGACCTGGACTTCGTCCGCCCCTGGCGCCGCCTCTCCATGGAGGAGGCGGTGCAGGAGTACGCCGGTATCGACATCCGGGCTCACAGTGTGGAGGAACTCCGTGAGTTCGCCCGAGAACACGACGTCGATGGCTACGAGGGCGCCACGACCAGGGGAGAGTTCCTGGCGCTCTTCTTCGAGCACTTCGGCGAGAAGGAACTCATCCAGCCGACGTTCATCTACGACTTCCCCATCGAGAACTCGCCGCTGGCAAAGAAGCACCGGGAGAAGGATGGGCTGACGGAGCGGTTCGAACTCTTCATCGCCGGGATGGAGATGGCAAACGGCTTCTCTGAGTTGAACGACCCGCTCGACCAGAAGGCCCGGCTCGAACTCCAGGACGCCAAGCGTCGCCGTGGCGACCTTGAAGCACAGATGATCGACTACGACTTCATCAACGCGCTCGGCTACGGGATGCCCCCCACCGGCGGCGTCGGTATCGGCATCGACCGTCTGGTGATGCTCCTCACCGGCAAGGATTCGATCAAGGAAGTGCTCCTCTTCCCGCAGATGAAGACCATCGCCCCCGGGCCGAACGGGGTGGAAACAGAGGAGAAGGGCGGGGACGAGTGACCCGCCATTGTTTTTGCCCATGAACGGACAGAATCGGGCCGCTATCCATCCCGGCATAACGGTGGATATCGTGCTCAAACGCGATCAGCGAACCGGGAAGCGCACCCGGGGCATTGTCGCCGATATCCTGACGAACTCATCCTTTCACCCTCATGGGATCAAGGTCCGGCTCCAGGATGGACAGGTCGGGCGGGTGCAGGAGATCGTCGATTGACACTCTCCCCGGGCTAAAGCCGGGAGATTCTTGCTTCGTTGACCGGAACTTGCACCGCCGGACTTGGCGGTGTAGCGGTCCTGATCTCCACAAGCGTAGATTCGGGTGTGCCCCACCCTACGG
>Ga0265294_10010306_pt1 | contig 10646 bp, 6 predicted proteins | sample MunlanPumphouse3_FD_192504 | JGI IMG/M metagenome (GOLD analysis project Ga0265294, IMG submission 192504) | Groundwater microbial communities from a municipal landfill in Southern Ontario, Canada - Pumphouse #3 | ecosystem: Environmental > Aquatic > Deep subsurface > Groundwater | place...
TCCATGAGGAACGGGCCGAATATGAGACCGACGACCGGCGGTTAGCGGATTAGGATTACGATTAGGATTACGATTAAGATTACGAATAAGCAGGGTATCCACCAACAGAACTGCCATGCGCCCGGCCAGGCGTGCGCGAGAGAAAACGGCTTGCGTCGTGTTCGGTGCGGTGCTAATGTACGCGATAAATGCGTACAGGTCAGTGGTGGCAATCGGCGGACCGGTGAAGTGTGGGTGCGCGGGCTCATGGAGGCCGATATCGACTTTCTCGAACTGGTTAAAGCACTGGTGGCGAATCTCTTTGTCTTGATGGGGTTCGCCGCTGTCTGCACGCTGGCGGGCTGCCGCTCGGTCCGGAAAGAAAAGAAAACCGACGCGTGGCTGACCGGCCTGATGTATGGCGTCATGGGTGTTGTTGTGATGTTGACGCCTGTCGTGATGCACCCCGGCTACCGGTTTGACTGCCGGGTCGGGGTGATCGGTACGGCTGCGTTGCTGGGCGGTCCGATCACGGGGGCCGTGAGCCTTGTCTTTCCGATTCTTTATCGACTGCACCTTGGCGGAGGCGGTGTGCTCGCCGGTGTCGTCGCGCTCCTCCTGGCCTTTTTTTTCGGACTGCTGGGCTTCTACGGTTTAAAACGCCAGCAAAAGGCGATGTCCATTCGCTGGGTCATCGTCTGGGCTTTCGCGACTGGCGTCATGATCGATGTGATCATGCTCTTCGTGGTGATGCGCGATTTCTTGAAACAAGGTGTCGCTGACTGCGGGGTGTGGGGTGTGTTTTTCATCCTGTTGATGGGGCCTCTCTCCATGGTGCTGCTGAGCTGTCTGATCGTGCTGGAGAAGCATCATGTGGACGCCATGTGCGCCGTTGCGGATACGGAGCGGCGCATGCTCCACTCGCAGAAGATGGCGGCGATCGGCCAATTGTCCCACAAGTTAGCCCACAGCATCCTGAATGCGCTGACGGTCATTTCCGGAAATGCTGAATTGGCCAAGGCACACCGCAATGAGCCGGCAAAGATCACGGGCTGCGTGGACGAGATCGTGAAGACCATCAACTCGCTCTCGTTACTGACGGGTGAGTTAGTGGCTTTTGCCTCGCCGGGCTTGCTGCAACTTCGACGGATGGATCTCAATAAATGCCTGCTGGGCGTCGAGAATCTGTTGGCAAAAAATATCGGGACCGGCATCGAGGTTGTGGTGGAGAACGATCTGTTCGCGGGCGAGGTGATGCTGGACCCTAACCGCATCGAACAGGTCATCCTGCATCTGGCGCTCAATGCGGCGGATGCGATGTCGGGCGCGGGGCGCCTGACCATCCGGGTGGCCCCGGCCAAGTTGTCGGAAGCCGAGCGCGCCCGCTTGCAGGCCGGGGTCCCGGCCAAGCGCTGGCATCACGGAGGCTTTTCGGTTTTGGCTGTCAGCGACACCGGCTGCGGCATGACGCCGGAGACGGTCAGCCGGATTTTTGAGCCGTTTTTTACGACCAAAGAGAACCGCAACAATGCCGGCCTCGGACTGTCCACGGTTTACAACATCGTGCAGGTACACCGCGGCTTCATTGATGTCCGCTCGCGGCCGCAACACGGCACGACGTTCCTCATTTACTTTCCGGTCGTCGAATGACTGCCTTTCGCAAGGGGAACGTGCAGCCGCTCGCGCAGGGACGTGCGCCGCTCGCGGACTTGGTTCGCCTGAATCGCGATATGAACGGCGCGGGATGAACCGACCACCAGAACCAGCCGCTTGCCGCGCGTGATGGCGGTGTAGAGCAGATTGCGCTGAAGTAGCTTGTAGTGCTGCGTGTGGAGCAGCACGATCACGGCGGGGTACTCGCTGCCCTGGGATTTGTGGATCGAGCAGGCGTAGGCCAGCACCAGCTCATCGAGTTCGCTCTGCGCGTAACGGACGGGCTTCCCGTCAAACAGAACGACCAGCGCACGGTCTTCCTCATCCACCTGCTTGATGAAGCCGATGTCCCCGTTGAAGACTTCTTTGTCGTAATTGTTGCGCAATTGCATGACACGGTCATTGACCCTGAAGTGCGTGCAACCGCGCACCAGCGAGGGGCCAGAGGGATTGAGCGCGGCCTGGATCACGTCGTTTAAGTTTTCGGTGCCCAGCAGGTTGCGGCGCATGGGCGTCAGCACTTGAACGTCAGCAAGCGGGTTGAGCTTGAATTTTGATGGGATGCGCTGGGTCATCAGATCGACCGTCCGCGCGATGATTTTGTCGGGTTCCCCGGTCTCCACAAAGTAGAAATCGCTGTCGCCGGCGCGTGTTTCCAGCGGTTCGCCGCGGTTGACATGGTGGGCATTACGCACGATGAGCCCGGAGGTGTCTTGTCGAAAGATGGTGTCGAGCCGGCAGCAGGGGATCGCACCGGAGGCGATCAGGTCGCGCAAAACATTACCGGGGCCGACGCTCGGAAGCTGGTCGGTGTCGCCGACCATCACCAGCGTGACGGAGTCGGGCAAGGCCTGCAGAAACTGGTCCATGAGCCGGATGTCGATCATCGAGGTCTCGTCCAAGATGAAACAATCGCCGCTCATCGGATTGTCGAGGTTGAATTCAAAGCCTCCGATGTTCGGATTGAACTTCAGCAGGCGATGAATGGTTTGGGCTTCACGGCCGGTTGCTTCCGACATGCGCTTCGCGGCGCGGCCAGTCGGGGCGGCAAGACGGATGTCCAATTTGCGCGCGCCGAAGATTTCGGTCAAGGCGCGGATGATCGTGGTTTTGCCGACGCCCGGGCCACCGGTGATGATCGAGACTTTCGAGGTGACGGCGTTGCGCAGAGCCTCGCGCTGCAACGGGGCCAGGTTCAACCCCATCTTGCTTTCTGCCCATGGGATGGCGCGTGCGGCGTCAATCGGCGCAAACGGCTGCGGGGCGTCGAGCAGACGGCGTAAGATCGTCGCGACACGGGTCTCGGCCCGAAACAGGTCGCGCAGGTAAATGCGGCTGTCCTCTTTGGCGAGTGTGCCCTTTTCGAACTCTTTGGCCAGCGCGTCGCCCAAGATCTCGACGGTGATGCCGAGCAGTTCCTGCGCGTGCAGCAGCAGGTCGGACTCGATGGTGAAACAGTGGCCCTCATCGGCCTCGGTCTGCAGGGTGTAGATCAAGCCGGCGCGCGCGCGGACCTCTGAATCGTGCGGGATGCCGACACTGAGCGCGATGCCGTCAGCGGTTTTAAAGCCGATTCCCCAAACATCTTCGCAGAGACGGTAGGGGTTACGCTTCACGACGGCAATCGCATCGGCGCCGTATTGGCGGTAGATGCGCGATGCTTTGGCGGTGCCGATGCCGTGCGACTGGAGAAAAATCATGATCTCACGCACGCCGCGCTGTTCGGTCCACGACTCCTTGATGAGCTTGCGGCGGCCTTCGCCGATGCCCTCGACCTCGCGCAGGCGGCCGGATTCCTTGTCGATCACATCCAGCGTGCGTTCGCCGAAGCGGTCAACGATGCGCTGCGCGAATTTAGGGCCGATGCCTTTGATCATGCCGCTGGCCAAATAGCGTCGCAGACCTTCGGTCGAAGTCGGCGTGATGCAGGTGATGGTTTTCGCCTGGAACTGCTGGCCGTGCGACGGGTGACGGATCCACTGGCCTTCCGCGTGCAACTCTTCGCCTTCCCACACGGCTGCGCAAGATCCCACGATGGTCACGACGGTGTCGCGCTGGCGGACACCGCCGCCATGCGTCTTCACCGAGCAGACGGTGTAGCCGGTCTCGTCGTTTCTGAAGACGATCGACTCCACGGTGCCGGTGACGGCTTCAAGCGGTGCGGTGTCGTCCGCAGACGATTGGGCTTCGTTGTGATGGGGGTGCGCGTTCATGCAAGGGTCCGTAAGCGAAGTTGCCCGCAGGCGGCGTCCACGTCTTTGCCGCGCGATTTCCGCAACGTGGTGGCGAGTTTGGCTTTGAGCAGTCGGTCGAGAAACGCGAGGCAGTCCCGGTCGGACGGACGCTCGCCGTCAAAGCCTTCGACCGGGCTGAGCGGGATAAGATTGACCTTGCAGGGCATGCCGCGCAGCAGACGGATGAGGGCATCGGCATGCTGCGGACGGTCGTTAAGGTTTTTGACGAGCGTGTACTCAAAGGTGACAATCCGACCTGTTTTCTCAAAATACGCGCGGCAGGCCGTGATCAGTTCCGCCAAGGGCCAGCGCCGGTTCACCGGCATCAATTGGCTGCGCAGGTCGTCGTCCGGCGCGTGCAGCGAGACCGACAGCTCGAATTGGATGCCCTCTTCGGCCAGACGCCGGATGCCCGGCACAACGCCGCAGGTGCTGAGCGTGATATGACGCGCGCCGATGTTGATGCCTTTCTGGTCGTTGAGAATACGCAGGGCGCGCAGGACGTTATCGTAATTATCAAACGGCTCCCCCATGCCCATGACGACAATGTTGCCGGGGCGCGGCAGGGAGGGCTTCGTGCCGGGTGAGCGCGATGCGGCCCCGTCGGTTGCGGGGACGCCGGCTGCCTGCTGATCGGCGCGCATGACCTGGCAGGCGGCCATGACCTGGCCGACCATCTCGCCGGCCGTCAGGCTGCGGACGCAGCCGCGCTGTCCGCTGGCGCAAAACGCACAGCGGAAGTTGCAGCCGACCTGCGTGGAGATACACTGCGTGAGGCGGCCTTTGGAAGGAATCATGACTGTCTCCACGCACTCGCCGTCCTGACAACGCAGGAGCAGCTTGCGGACGTCGTCGCCGGCGTGCTGAATGTGTGCGATCTCAAGCGGGGCTAGGTCGAAGGCCTGGCTGAGCCGCTCACGCCACTCGGCCGGCAGCGTGGTGATGTCGTTCCACGAGAGGGCAAAGGTCTGATAGAGCCCGGTGACAATCTGTGCCGCACGGAAGGGCGGCAGCCCGAGTTCCTTGCACAACGGTTTCCATTCGTCGGGCAGCAGGCCCCAGGCGGAGGGACGAAGCGTCGCGTTCACTCGGTGGTGTCCTTGATGCCTTGCCGCGGCTTGAGCAGCGGATTCTTCCATTCGGATTTTTCAGCCGGCGTGAAACCGGCGTTGGGCGCGTTCTTTTCAGACGAGATAAACGGCTTGCGCTCCTGAATGGCGCGGGGGTCAGCCTTGAGGGTCGAGACGGAGATGTGTTTTTGTTGCTGGTACGGTGTCGCCTCGACCCGCAGCGGCGCCTCGGCGCGTGGTGCCTCCGCAAACGTTTTGGCGCGGCGGAACGGGTTCCACCAGGACCGAGGGGATGACGTCGTGATGGGTTTGCCGATCGTGCGCGTCGCGCGCGCCGGCGTGTATGCCGGTGCCTGATAGGTTTTGGCGTTGCCGGCGGATTTGCGCGGTGCATAGGCACGAGACGAATACGTCGTCTCGTCGCTGTCTGCGGCGAATACGCATCCTGCGCATACCGCACAGAGCGCAACGGATATTTGAATACGGCGGGTCATGATGCTTCACAGCGGCCGTTTTTAGAGCTGTGCGTGGCCGGAGCCTTAAAGGTTTCGATCGTCTGCCGGAGCATGGAGATGATCTGGTCGTAATCGGCATTCTGGCTGACGGTCAATCGCAAGATCGCGGCCTCCAACTGTGCGTACACCAAGTCGGTCGCGAGTCCGGCGTTGAGTTTGCGCAGTTCCCCGCGACGAATGCCTTCGGTAATCAGGCTGTGGATGATACGCCGCAGACCGATGGTGTGACTGTGAATGTTTCGCGACAAATTGTGGCCGGCACGCTGCGACGCCAGCACGTAATCGAGAATCACCGTCAAAATGACGCGCTGCTCAAACAAAAGCTGAATCACGGCGGTCATGACACGCTCGAGCCGGGTGAGCGCGCTGGTTTTGGAGGAGAGCGCCTCGCTGAATCGTCCGACCAGCAGATAAGATACTTCCCAGATTGCCGTGTTAAAGATTTCGCGCTTGTTCTGAAAATACTTATAGAGCGTCGTGCGGGCAATCGCGCAACTGTCAGCTATTTTCTGATACGTGACGCCATCATACCCCTGCTCCGCAAAGAGTTGGATCGATTTTGCGATGATGATGCGCTTTCGCGCCTCGTGGTCGATGACGATGCCCATCCGCTTTTGCTCCCGAAAACGGTCCTCAAAAAAAACAGAATCCATTGTTTCTGATTCAGAGTGTGCCGTCAAGCTTCGAGAGTGACAAAAAATGCGAAATTGTCACATACCACCTCGTGCATCGCTTCGATCCGCACGTGCGCGCTAGGTGTTAACGCAGGCGGACACGGATACGGTAAAAGCGTTGCGGGCCTTCGCTCGCCGTGGGTAGCCGTATATCGAGCAGATCGTCTGCGGCGTTCACGGAAGGGGTTGAGGCGGCGAACGGCAGAGCGCCCAAAGCCGGTGTCGATTCTAGGATGAAGTCGAAACGGTTGTGGTAACGGGCCGGCCAGAGCCAGAACACACGCACGTCGCTGCCGTCCAGCGCAATGTGCGCTTCCGGCGGCTCAAGCGCAACGGCTGCGACAGCAGGTGTCACAGTCGCATCGGTCGGGTCGCAGCCCTCAAGATACTCTTGCAGATCCGAATAGCCGTCGTTGTCCCAGTCACGCCCTAAGGGGGTGCCTGTCACGCCGAAAACGAGATGCTCGTAAGCATCGGGCAAAAGATTGGCGTCTTGGTCGACGGGCGTCGGGGCGGGCAGGGCCGTGGCGCTGAGCGTGATCACTTCGACTTCGAAATCGGCCCCGCGTCGCGTGTCGGCACCGTTCAGGAAACCTTCGACATGCAGGGTGCTGTTGGAGGGTACCGCAAAGGCGAAAACCAACGGGAACGCGGCGCCGCCCGCCGAAACGAGGCTGTACCGCAAACCGCTGTCCGGATCCGCGAGCACGGCTGAGTCCGGCGGTTGGGACGCTCCCGCCAGCAGATGCAGCGTGAGTCGCGGTCGAGCAGGGATTAGTCCCAGCAACCGGTCCGAGCCCTGTTTCGCGAGGTTGAGTTCAGCGGCACCGATATGATTGGTGTACGCGCCGGTGACGGTGCCCTCTTGCACGACAGCGCGGATGGCGTCAAAGGGCAGCGGATATTGTCCGGGCGCGTCGTTCATCTGCAGGGACGCGACGCCGTAGATGCTGTGGGCGAGGGTGCGCAAGGCCGTCACATCAGTGTATGCGGTGTTGGTGCAGGCCGTGCGCAGCCACGAGAGCGTGTCGACCAGGTTGTAGGCGGGATAATCGCGGTCACCCGCTGTCTGGATGAGCAACAGATCCGCGGCGGAGGGGTGCGGCAGACTCTCGGGTTCGGTGCGGGCCGGGAAAAGGCTGACCGCGCTTGCGGTGAGCAGTCCGCGCCTTGAAAGTTCGCGCGCCACGAAGGTTTCAAAGAGCGCGGCTGTCAGGGTGTCCACGACGGTCGCCGATTCGCCCTGCTCGGGTCTGACCGCTGCGGCGTACGCCGTCTGCGCGGCATTGGACCACGCGGTGACCTCGGCGGAAGGATCGCCGCCTGACCAGGAGTAGGCCACGCTGACCGGAGGTTGGGCCGGCGCGGTGATGAGCTTGACAAGCTCGCGCCCGATGCGAGGATCGGCGGATAAGGTGTAGACGTTAAAATGGGCGGGAGTCGTAAAGCCGGCAAACAGTCCTTCAAACGGAATCGGAAGATTGCTGAAAAAGAGATTCGGCATCGGCACATAGGGATAGTAGGTTTCGCGGGTGACGGAGGATGCCAGCAGCGAGCCATCGAGAGCCGTGATGCGGCATGGGACGTTGGTGGCGGCCACGGTGTACGCGGCGATCACGCCATCGTAGGGCCGAGGGCTTAGAAAGAGGTCGAATACCGCGTGCCGCTCACTGGCGCTCTGCGTGCCGGACAAGATCTGGCTTTCGCTGGGCACGCTGGATGCGTTGTTGGGATCGGTGCCGGCGGCACGTTCTTCGCGGTCGGTCGCGCCGTCGCCGTCGCTGTCTACGAGGTCCGGTCGCGTACCGCCAAGAATCTCGTCGAGGTCTAAGAGGCCGTCCCCGTCATCATCCTGACCCCCGGCCGGGTCAAGCCCCAAAGCGAGCTCAACAAAGTCGGGCACACCGTCACCGTCGCTGTCCTGCTCTTCCGGAGGGCGGGAAAAGGTAAAGTCGCCGCTGATGATCGGGGTTGTCCGATTGTTCGCATTGTTCCAGCCGAAGCATTGCACAGTGGTGTCGGCATAGAGCCAGAAGGTCTGAGTCCGTCCGGCACTTTGGGTCCACGGATCGGCGGCATTCAGGCGATACAGGATGCGGGTGACGGACGCCGGCGCGGTGATTGTGACCTGCACCGCGCTGTCGAAAAGGCCGCCTTCCGGTTCCATGCGGGGCACGCTGACACTTTCGCCGGCCGCCGTGAAGAGCGGTTGGACGGCAATGTCGGACGCGAGTTGATCGAGCAGCAGATGGGTGGCATCGGCCGGAACGTCGTTGATGACCGTGGCGGCAGGCACTCCGAGTCCGAGCGCGGCACCGCGGTCGATGGCCGCCTGAATGGTGGTGGATGGCGTCACGCCGCTGGCGCTCACCGACCAATCGGCCACCGTATAAGCAGCGATGCGCGCAGCATTGGTGTTGACCAGCGGTTCGCCAACAAAGGCTAAAGTGTTGGGCCGTCCTGCGCGTTCGGAAAGAGCGGGCATGGCCACGGCAGGGTCTGCCGCCACGAAGGAACGTCCGTTAAAGGTATAGCGGCAGGACGTGTCCGACGCGCGGTCTCCGTCGGTGTCGATCAACATGAAGAGCTGTCCGGCCGAAGGATCTGCGCACAGCGCGGTGAACCCGCCTGAAACGCCTGCAGGTAATTCCATCGTACTGTGCGGTGCGAGCGTCGTGCCGTCGAAGTCATACACGCTGGCCGCGCCGTTGGCGGTGATTAGCGTGAGCTGACGGACACCGGGACCAAGCTGGATAGACCATGGTCTGACGGGCAGTCCGAGCGGCGTTGCGGTGCCGAAAACGGCGCCGTACGTGTGATTAGGCTCCAGAGGAATGCTGTAGGCGGTCTGCGCGCCGGGTGTGAAGACCAGGAATTGGCCCAAGGGGGTTGTGGGAACGAAGCCTCCGAAGATGAATTGTGAGCTGTCTGAAAGCGGCACGCTCCGCGGGGGTTGCAGACCGACGGAAGCGCCGTTATTGCCGATGGAGAACAGGTAGATCTCGTCGGTGTCTGGCAGCAGGCCTGCCACGCGCGGGATTGCCCCGTTTGACATGCAGAGGCCGGCTGCAAATGTGAATGGGAACGGCCCGTTGTCGAAGTCAAGCTGCGCGAACGTGCCAAAGCCCGTGGTCTGGAAGAGCTGGCGGAAGAAGGCGCCGCCGCCGTTGAGGTCCGAGGAGAGGAACAGTTCGTCGGTTGAACTCGCCGGGACGGTGTTGAGAGCGACAACCAGCCGGGGGCCGGCGCTCTGAGGAAAGAGCGGGCGTGGGGTGCGCGCGCTGCCGGCTGAGGCGAGGTCCAGGACGGCCGCGCGGTTCGCCAGCATGCCGGTCAGCACAACGGCGTGACGGGCGTTGGTGAGCACCCGCCCCGCCGTGAAGCCGTCAAGCGGTGCAATCCCGCCGGATGTCGGAGATTCCCATGTGACCGATGTACTTGAGGTGCGACGCCCGACGCGGAGCAGTCCGGAAGCGCGGTCAGCGGTAACGAGGTCAAGGTCGCCGTCGCCGTCCGCATCGAGCAGACAGGAGAATTCCGCCGGGGTGCGGGTGATCCGCCGCGGCGGCTCGATCTGCGCGCGGGCGACGTACGCGGCGCAGAGTACGGTCAGCAACAGAATGGCGCGTGGCGTTCTCATGGTGTTACCTTGCGGGAATCGTGACGCTTCCCAGTTTAAGAACGTCGCGCGGTTCGCGGCGTTCGTCAAAACGCATCAACAGATACTCATAGGCGGCTCCGCCGACGATGCCCAAGCGGTCGCGTACACAGATGGTGTGAAAGTCTTCCGCGACCTGAGGGTCGAGTCGGCCGATCACCAGATAGGGATCAAGGATACGGCGTTTTCCGGTCGGCGCGTCGATGACCGAGGCGAAATGCTCGATCATCGGCGTGACCTGGACATACTGTCCGGATACGCTCGGGAAAAGGGAGTTGGCGACCTGACGCCGGTAAAGAACAAAGGGCAGCAGGGTGTCGGAGGCGTCGTCAGGCGCGTACAAGAACGCTTCGAGCGGATTGCCTGTGGGCAGCAGGTAGCCGTCCGCCTGGCGGTGCATGATGTCGGAGTTGTTGTCGACACGGCCGATCGCAATCGCTGCGGTTTCGCGGGACACGGCATCGCTGTAGTCTTGATACGGGAGGAAGAGCGGTTTGATGGCCGTGTTGATCGGCACGGCAACCGGCGGCAGCGAGCGGGCCGGCCAGGGCACCGTGACCTGGCTGAGCGGGGCCGGCAACGTCCAAGAGGCGATCTGACGGTACGAGATCTCGCCCTCCGAACAACGGCCGACAGGCCGGATTTGCACCAGGATCCGGGAGTTGATCTGTGCGGGAAACGTGACGGTGAACAGGTCGCTGTCTGGATCGCCGAAGGCCGCGCCGACTCGCGGCGTTTCATACATCGCCATCAGGTAGGTTTCCTGCGTGCCGTCTGTGTTCGGCACGGCGAGCGCGGTGCCCGTGCCCTTGATCAGATTGGTGCTGAGCCCCGCGCCCGCCAGAGACTCGGGCGGTTCGCTC
>Ga0265294_10010307_pt1 | contig 10645 bp, 7 predicted proteins | sample MunlanPumphouse3_FD_192504 | JGI IMG/M metagenome (GOLD analysis project Ga0265294, IMG submission 192504) | Groundwater microbial communities from a municipal landfill in Southern Ontario, Canada - Pumphouse #3 | ecosystem: Environmental > Aquatic > Deep subsurface > Groundwater | place...
AAAAAGCTTCTGTCCCCATAAAAAGATAACAGTAAATTGAAACTATAGAACCAAACACATCAAAGACGTGTGAGGGAATCTAAGAATATAAGTTATGATATATAAACCTTTTCATTAAAGAAAAGATCTAAATGTTGCCTAAAAGGCAAATTCAATTGAAAAAGAATTCAAAAGAGAAACTTCCGAACTCTATTCTTTGGATCAAACTTTAATTTATCATATTTCAGATAGCTTCACCCGACTGCTGACCCCACAGTGCTTTGGGAAGCAATCCTAAAATAGGACATCTACTATATATAGTTTTCTGCGAGACCCCCTCAAAGATTGGATGTTGCTATTAGGATATGTTAAAAAGAATAGATTTAGGGATGAAACCTGCTGTTATATATACCAGAAATATACATCCATGTAGTGATTATCATGGCTATTGAAGCAGAAAGAAGGGATCGATTTTTACATCGATTCTCTAAAAGGTAAAAAGATAAGCGTTTTTGATACAACTCTCCGTGACGGAGAACAGACCCCGGGCGTCTCGCTCACCTTTGAGCAGAAACTGGAAATTGCCTCCCAGCTAGACAAACTCGGGGTAGATATGATAGAAGCCGGATTCCCAATCTCTTCAGAAGGAGATAAAAAATCCGTAAAATCGATATCTGACGCCGGACTTGACTCAGTTGTTTGCGGGCTTGCCCGTGTCCTAAAAAAAGATATCGATGCCTGTTTTGAAAGTAATGTAGAACTTGTGCACACCTTTGTCCCGACTTCGGACGTACAACGGATCCACACAATAAGAAAAAGCCGGAAAGAAGTAATCCAGATGGCAGTAGAGGCCGTTAGCTATGTCAAAGACCATGGGCTCAAATGCATGTTTTCCGCAATGGATGCCACAAGAACCGAGCCTACCTATCTTATAGAGGTCTTTAAGGCAGTCCAGGAAGCAGGGTGCGACATCATCAATGTGCCTGACACTGTAGGAGTGATGTCTCCTTCTGGAATGTATGAATTGATAAAGGATCTCACAAACGAGATTAGGATCCCAATCGATGTACATTGCCATAATGACTTTGGACTTGCAGTTGCAAACAGCCTTATGGCCGTTGAAGCCGGAGCCTCTCAGATCCAAGTAACTGTAAATGGAATCGGAGAACGAGCCGGAAACGCCGACCTTTCCCAAACCGTTATGGGGCTTAGGGCAATTTATGGAGCCGAATCAAATATCCGGACCGAATACCTGCTTGAAACTTCAAAACTAATTGAAAACTATAGCGGAATTAGGCTCCCTCCAAACACCCCGATCGTCGGGCAAAACGCTTTTTCCCATGAATCAGGAATTCACAGTCAAGGCGTGCTTGAAAAATCCGAAACTTTTGAGCCAGGCATCATGACTCCGGAAATGGTAGGGCACAAACGGCGCATCGTTCTTGGAAAGCATACAGGCAAACACGCAGTTAAACAATCTCTTGAATCTGCGGGAATAAAAACATCGGATTCTCAGCTTGAAGAAATCGTTTGTAGGCTCAAAGACATTGCAAATAGAGGCAAGCAGATCGCTGACGCGGATCTCTATGCCATTGCCTCAGCAGTCCTTGGAAAAGCCAGTTCCGAAGAAGAACTGATCAAACTCAAGGAAGTTTCTGTTATGACCGGAAACCGCACGACTCCGACTGCTGTGGTTAAGGCAAGAATAGAAGATCGCGAAGTAGTTGCCGCAAATACAGGGGTTGGCCCAGTAGATGCAGCCCTCAAAGCCGTACGGGATATCCTGGGAGAACAGAATCATTTTAAGCTCCAAGAATTCAGAATCGATGCAATAACAGGGGGAGCTGACGCTCTTGCTGACGTCTTTATAGGGCTTGAAGATGAAAAAGGAAGGATTGTAACAGCTAGATCCGCAAACCCTGATATCGTTATGGCCTCTGTAGAAGCCCTGGTAAACGCCATGAACCTGTTGTATAAAAAATAAAGCAAGGAAGGAATCAAAAAGCAAAAGCTGAAGCAAGAAGGGGAGCTAGAAGGGTAAATCCTTCGTAAACCCTTTCTTAAAAGAGAAATAAAAATCTATGGGAAAAGCTGTATTTCCTCTCCAATAAGACTTCAAAAAAAGAGCTTTTCACCCTGCTCATCTCGAGCAGTATTTATAAAAAATAAAATAAAATAAGATGAGAGGAAATACAAAACCCATGCCATACCCAATTATTGATTCTCACTGTCATCTTGATTCTCCCAAATTCAACCGCGATAGAGACGAAGTCTTGGAAAGAGCCAGAAAAGCTGGAGTTTTTGGCATGATAAACTCCGGAACCTCTATACGAGGGAATCAAATAAGTCTGGAGCTTGCAGAAAAACACGAAGCTATTCATGCTTGTCTTGGCCTAAGCCCGGAGCTTGGAAGGACAGGGAGCAAGGAAGATATCAAAGCCGTACTTACCCAAATCGAGACAAAAGCTGATCAGGCTGTAGCTATTGGGGAAGCAGGCCTTGATTATCAGGACTGCAAAAACGAAGAAGAAAAAACCCGGCAAGAAGCTTCCTTTAAAAAGGTAATCGAGCTTGCAAAAGAGTTTGAAAAGCCCCTTGTAGTACATGCGCGGCAAGCCGAACCCGAGGTGTTGGCCCTTGTCCGGGGCCTTGAGACAGTTGTTTACCACTGCTATAGCGGAACGGTTGAGACTTTGAGGGATATTCTAGATTCAGGCTACTATATCTCCCTTGCAACCCTTGTCTGTTTTTCAGACCATCACCAGAAACTTGCAGCCAAAGTTCCCCTAGAAAACCTGCTCCTTGAAACCGATTCTCCCTACCTATCTCCACGCAGAGGAAGAAATGAGCCTGCCTATGTTGCAGACTCAATCCCGGTTATTGCAAAAGTAAAGGAAACTGAAGCCTCAGAAATTGCAAATGCGGCAACCAAAAACGCACGCAGGGTTTTTAAGATCTAAAGCCGCATTTTAAAGATAACTATTTTTTAGAAGCTACAAAATGGGAGGAAAAACCCGTGGAAGTTCAGTATATTTGCCCTACAGCTTACGATTCCAGCGTTTATCTCGTAAACAGGAAAATCCTTATAGATTCAGGCATGAACGGAAACTTGATCCTTAAAGAACTGGAAAAATACATCAAAATCGAAGAACTAAAACTTATAATCCTAACTCATGGCCACTATGACCATGCAGCTGGAGCCGCTGAAATTGCGGAAAAAAGCGGAGCTGAGGTAGGAATCCATAAAGCCGACTTTAAGGCTGTAAACGATGACCGCTTGAGTGTGGCTTTTCTCTTTGGGGAAAAAGCTCCAAGCATAAAACCCACGCTCAGCTATGAAGCAGGAGATAAAATCCCAATTGGAAACGGAGAATTCCTAGAAGTAATTCACACTCCGGGACATACTGCAGGGAGTATTTGTCTCTATGAACCCGGCTCAAAAAGCCTTTTTTCTGGAGACAGTGTTTTTGCCGGAGGAGGAAGTGGAAGGACGGATTTTGAAGGTTCTAAACCTGAAAAGATGCTTGGATCTTTAGAAAAACTCACGAAACTTGATGTGAAAAAACTCTATCCCGGACACGGGGGGCCCACAGCCAGCGACGGAAACAAACAGGTTGCAGCCTCCTATAAAATGTTCAGAGCAATGAGCGGACTTTATTGAAAAAAAACGCGAAGAGAGACAAAAAGAAAAAAAAGAAAAAAGAGATAATAGAGCATGACCATAGGACCCGAAAAAAACGGAAAGGAAAAAAACTGGGAAAACCAGGGAAAAAGAAAAAAGCAGGAAAGCAGGGAAAGGAAAAAAAGAAAAGGAAAAAGAAAACAGAGAAATTTCCCTGTCCAAATCCCAACTTCCGAATTTTTACCCCTAAGCCTTGAAGCTGCAAAAGCCAGGGGCTGGGAAGAATTGGACATAATTTTGGTAAGCGGAGATGCTTATGTGGATCACTCCAGTTTCGGAACTGCAATCATCGGCAGAGTTCTGGAAGCTGCAGGTTTTAGGGTAGGAATAATTGCCCAGCCCCGCTGGGATTCTCCTGAAGATTTTAGAAAACTAGGTCGGCCAAAACTCTTTTTTTCCGTAAGTGCAGGAAATACGGACTCTATGGTCAGCAACCTTACCGCAGGCCTCAAACCCCGAGAAAAGGATGTCTACTCCCCCGGAGGAAAAAGGGGACTACGGCCTAATAAGGCAACTCTCACCTATGCAAACCGCATAAAAGAAGCCTACCCTGACGTGCCTATAGTGCTTGGAGGAATTGAAGCTTCACTCAGGCGCTTTGCCCATTACGACTATCTCTCAAACAAGGTAAGACAATCCATTCTTGCCGATGCACCAGCCTCCCTCCTAGTCTACGGGATGGGAGAGCTGCAGATAATAGAAATTGCAAAAAGACTGCAAGCTGGAGAGGATATAAAGGAAATCCGGAATATCCCGGGCACAGTCTGGAAAATGGAGGTAAAGGAATGGAAGGCAAAAAAAGCTGAAAAAGCCCCCTTCCTAAAGGAAAGCCGGGAACTTCCCTCTTTTTCCGAAGTTTCTGCCGATAAAGCGACTTTTGCAAAAGCCTTCAGGCTCTACTTTATGGAGCAAAACCCGATAATAGGAAAAACCGTGGTCCAACCCCACCCAAAAACCGTGCTCGTGCAGAACCCCCCCATGCGGCCTTTGAAGACAGAGGAACTCGACCGCGTCTACGAATTACCCTTTACAGGGGAGACTCATCCCTCTTATAGAGAGCCTGTGCCTGCTCTTGATATGGTAAAGTTTTCCCTAACTACCCACAGAGGCTGCTTTGGAGGCTGCTCTTTTTGTGCCATAACCCAGCACCAGGGCCGCGCAATAGCAAGCCGAAGCCCTGAGTCCATTCTAAGAGAAGCTCAAAAATTTAGGGAAAGGCCGGATTTTCGAGGGATTATAAACGGAGTCGGAGGACCTACAGCTAACATGTACGGGCTGGAATGCAAAAACTGGGAGAAAAAAGGAGCCTGCCTTGATCGAGCCTGTCTTTACCCAGACATTTGCAAAGGACTTGAGACAAGCCATAAAAAACTGCTCGAACTTCTCCGAAACCTTCGGAAACTCCCAGGGATTAAAAAGGTCTTTACAGGCTACGGAGTCCGCTATGATCTTGCACTCGAAGATGAGGAATATCTTGAGGAGCTCTGCGCCTACCACATAAGCGGACAGCTCCGCATAGCTCCCGAACATTTTTCAAAGCGAGTTACAGCCACAATGTACAAGCCGGAAAAAGAAGTTTATGAGAGATTTTGTGAAAAATTTGAGATGTTCAATAAAAAATACAGAAAGGAACAGTACATAGTAAATTACCTCATGTCCAGTCACCCAGGCTGTACCCTTAACAATATGATTGAAATGGCCGAGTACATGCGCGATCAAGGGGGATATACCGAGCAGGTCCAGGCTTTTACCCCAACGCCCATGACACTTTCGACCTGTATGTACCATACCGGACTTGACCCATTTTCCGAAAAGCCAGTATTTGTAGCCCGCGGAAAAAAAGAAAAAGCAATGCAGAGAGCTCTTATGCACTACAGAAATCCCGCAAACTATGAACTTGTGTACGAAGCCCTGGAAAAAACGGGCAGATTGGACCTTGTGGGAAATGCCTGGAAATGCCTGATCCGAAGAAAAAGAGGAGAAAAAAGGAAGAAAAATAGCAGTTAAATAGCAGTTAAAGCAAGGAAGCGGACTTATTTTCCGGAGTTAACCTCAGCTGAGAAAGCACCGCTTTTTCCTTGTTATTAACCAATACCACTCTGAGAGACTCATTATCCGAAAGGGGAAAACCCCATTCCTGACCAGGATTAAGCTCTAGCACATCTGCAAATTCCCAAACCTTTTTACCATCAAGCTTCGCAGAAATGTTGGCAGGGGAATACTCGTATCTTTCCCCATGGATATAAACCAGGATATACAGCTCCTCAATAGAAAGAGACTCGCCCCCGGAATGCCTGAGGTAGAGGGTTCCGGAAGAACTATTCCCCCACTCCTCAAGTTTAACCTGAGAATGCCAGGCAGGCTCAGCCTTTAGCAGAATTCCGGCTAGCGAACTGAGCAAGATAACCACCAAACAGGTCAAAAGCAGAGTCCCCATGACCCCTGAAACTGCCCTCGAATTTTTTGAAAAAGAATATAAGTTTCCCAAAGAAGCACCCCCAAAGTTTCAGCGAAAAGGAGCTCTGTACAAAAAAAATCTCAGTAAACAAAGCTATTTTGAGAGAAATATGGCATGCATAATGTAAAAATTATGTGGGACATGATGTAAAATATAAGAGAATGTACTATTTAAAAGATATAAGAGAATGTACTATTTAAAAGGTAGCTTTTACTTAAAACTTTGAAGAAAAGGAAGGAGTAAAAAAAGCCCCTAAACATTTTCCGGATTAAAATTAAAATGAAAAAACAAAATCATTCAACTAAATGGAGAGAAGATGATTTTAGCTGAAATGATTTTAGCTGAAATGATTTTGCTTGAGAAAACTAAGACAAAAAATTTATAGAACACAGCGTAAAGCCCCTGAGGCTTTACTCGGGGCAAGTTCACTCCAGAGCCATTGCTACAAGCTCAATCAAATCAAGAACTTCAACCTCCCCGCCTGCATCCCTAAGATTTCTTACACAGAGAGGGCAGGCTGAGACTAGATAATCTACCCCTTCAGGCAGATCCTCAAGTCTCTTTTTTGCAAGCTCCAGGGAAATTTCAGGATAGCCTATCCTAACTCCGCCTCCGCCTCCACAGCAACGGGAGTTTTCCCGGATGTTTTTCATTTCCTTAAGCTCGCAGATAGCTTTGATAACCTTGCGCGGCTCCTCATAGATTCCATTATGGCGACCAAGATGACAAGGATCATGATAACTTACGCTCAGCTTGAGTTTTTTCAGAGGCAGACTCCCAAGCTTTTCGGCCAAAAACTCGGGCACACTTACAACCCGAAACTCATCTGGATAATCGTTTTTAAGCGTGGTATAGCAACCCGCACACCCTGTAATAACTGTATGGGCTCCGGTTTTTCGAATCGCATCCAAGTTGTGCTCCATAAGCTTTGCAGCACTCTCCAAAAAACCTGTTCTCAGGAGGGGAGAAGCACAGCACCTCTCTTCCTGCAGAAGGGTTACTCCAAATTTTTGAAGCACATCGAAAGTTTTTTTTGCAAACTCAGGATAACGGTAAGAATCAAAACAACCCACAAAATAAACATAATCGGCCTTTTTTGGAAGGGCTGCGCGTTCGGCTTGGGAGAGCCAGTGTAACCTTTCTTTTTGCTCCCCAAAAGAATTTCCAAATTCTACGAGAGTATTATTAAGCTTAGCCTGGCCTTCCCCTACCACGCCTTGTTTTACAAGCTCGGCCCGGGCAGCTTCTACGACTTTAGGAGGATTAACTCCAGCCGGACATTTTTCAGCACAAATTCCACAAGTCGTACAGGTCGCAAGGCTTGGAAGGACATCAGAAGCAGGCTTTCTGCCCTCAAGCAGACTCTTAATAATCAACATACGGCCCCGGGTATTGGCCGATTCCCAGCCCACAGACTCAAAAACCGGACAAACTGAACGGCAAGTTCCGCACTGCACACACTTATAAACGGATCGTTTATCCAGCTCAAAGCTTTGAGATTTAGGCTCAACGTCAAGACTAGGATTCATATTCATTATTTTTGCCTGCTTTATTTCCTTTTTTTCAGCTTTTTTCATGGCTATCACAACCCCAGTTTTCCGGGATTTAGAATTCCTTTCGGGTCAAGCGCCTTTTTTATTACGCGCATGACCTCAAAAGCCGGACCCCACTGAAGTTCCATATACTGACCTCTGGCTGCGCCCACGCCGTGCTCGGAACTAACAGTGCCTCCCAGTTCGATTGCAGTCCTGTGGATTTTATCGGCTGCAGCCTTCAACCGAGTCCATTCCTCCTCTTTTAAGACATCGATGAACAAAGCCACATGCAGGTTTCCATCTCCTATGTGCCCGTACTTCATTGCAGGCAGATCGAATTCTTCGGAAATTAGCTGCACCTTTTCAAGGAGTTTCGGAATCTGTTTCATAGGAACTCCTACATCTTCACCTACATAGATCCTACTTTTTGTAGGATCCAACCGCGAGATTGCAGCTCCCACAAGCCTGCGCGCCGCCCAGATCTGAGCCATTTCGGCCTCGCTTTCCGCAAGTTTTAGGGAAAGCGCAAGCCCAGAACAAACTTCCATGACTTGAGCCGCAGCTTCTTGAGCCGAATTTTCCGTTCCATCCACCTCAAAAAGGATGACGTCTCCTTCCGAGGGAAGCACGAGTTTCGGATCATAGCGTTTTAGGACCTTAAGGGAAGTTCGGTCCAAAATCTCACAAGCTGAGGGGACAACCCCACTTGAAAAGGTCTTGACTACAGCTTTTCCCGCAAATTCGGCACTTTCAAAAGCCGCCATGACCAATTTTCGGGTCTTTGGGAGAGGCACGATTTTAAGACTCGCCTGCGTGATGATTCCAAGCGTGCCTTCCGAACCTATCAACAGCTGAGTCAGATCGTAACCTGCTGCGGATTTTAGCATTTTTGAGCCTGTATGAATGACTCGTCCATCTGCAAGTACAACTTCCAGATCCCGAACATAATGACGAGTGGTGCCGTACTTAACACAGCGCATCCCACTTGCATTATAAGCTATCATGCCTCCGATGGTACACATTGCAGAACTGCCGGGATTAGGCGGGAAAAAGAAACCAAGAGGCTTCAAAACTTCATTAAGTTTGTCCTGAATGACCCCAGGCTCTACGACCACCTGAATATCGTCAATGTCAAGCTCAACTATCCGATCCATCCCTGACATATCAAGGACAAAACCTCCTTTTACAGGCACAGCTCCCCCTGCAAGCCCTGTACCTGCACCTCTTACAGTTACCGGGATTTCATTTTCATAGGCCAGCCTGACAATCCGACTGACCTCTTCAGTATTTAAGGGACGCAGCACGTAATCGGGAAGACCTCTGATCTGAGAAGCATCAGAAGAATAACAATAAAGTTCGGAAGGAGAGACTGAAACACGCTCTCCTAGGATCTTTCGAAGTTCGTCAATTAAGTAGGCATTTACGGGCATTATAAACCTCAAATGTGGGAAATTAAGAGTTTTCCAAAATAAAGATAGTATTAGTAGGTGTTGGGAAATATTATGATAAAGGGATAATAATATAAATATGATTATATAATTTAAAGATTAGGATGCTATAAGAATAAACTTATTGATTCTTACTACTGAGGGTTTTTTATTGAAAGGCCAGAAAACAAAGCCCAGAAAACATCTGGCTCGGCCTGAAAACCCACCTGCCGATATGAAAAAGTTCTATAAAATCTACTTTTAAAAACCGAAGCTCTGTAAACTAAGCTCTATATGAAACAAAGCTTCGCAAACCAAAGCCCTAGTCCAAAGCTCTGCAAAAGCAAAGCCTTGAATAAAACAAAACTTAAGGCTAATATCTCTGGAATACTCAAGCAATTAATAATATATAAGATATACTCTTCATCCCAAGCTAATAAGCCCCCGCTAAAGCTGGGGTTCAACAAAACCTTTAAAAAAAGGAAAGAAAGAAAAGCAAGGAAAAGGACAAAGTTTTAATCGGGAGAAGCAAATGAGGAGGAGCAATGACACGGTACTTTGAGGTAGAACAAAGAGATGGAGCCGCAAGAATAGGGAAATTGCTATTAACCCCGGAAATCCGGACCCCCTGCTTGCTACATACAGCGGCTTTGGGTAGCTTTGAGAAAAAAGAAAGGGCAGAAAGGACAGGAAAACCTGAGCCCGAAAAGCCTTATCCCATAATTGATATGGGCAGCCTTTGGACAGAAAACCCGGAAACTCTGAAAGCAAAAATCAGACCCCTTCGGGAAAAAACAGACGAAAAAACACTTTTAATCTTGCCTCACAAAACCTATCCTCCAGCCATGCCTGCAGAAGCCAGAAGAAAAAATCCCTTTTCTGAAATGGAATTTGAAGGAGCCACAGGTTCAGTTCTGGCCCCGGAGATAGAAAAAATACCGAAAAGAGATCTGTATATAATGGAAGGGGCAGGCTGCTTTGAAAATAACGCTCGAAAGTTTCTTGAAAGTTTGCTCAAATTAAAAACCCGGATTGCTCCAGACAGTGCGCTCTATATTCCAAATCTGGCCCTTCCGGAAAATGTGGCCATGCTCGTCTACCTCGGAGTCGATATTCTGGATGATACCAGAATAGAACTTGCAGCATATTCCGATATCTACCTCACAACTGCAGGCAGTTTTTATCTGGACGCCCTGCAGGAATTACCCTGCCGGTGCAGCGCTTGCGCCTCCCTGAAGCCTGAAAGCCTAAGAGCTCTTCCAAAAGCCGAGCGGGGAAAACTGCTTGTAACTCATAACAGAAACGCCCTTGAAGCTGAACTGGCCCTTGTTCGGGAAAAAATAAGGGCCGGAACTCTCAGAGAATACGTAGAAGGACAGTGCCGAAGCAGACCTTGGCTGACTGCGCTTCTGAGACTTGCAGATTTTGAAAGAACCTACCTTGAAGAAAGGACTGCAACTTTTCGGCAAAACCCACTTATTGCAAATACTTCCGAATCCCTTTTAAGAGTTGAAGTCCAGCGCTTTGCGCAGAGGGTAGAAGAAAGATACACGCCTCCTGAGCT
>Ga0265294_10010308_pt1 | contig 10645 bp, 7 predicted proteins | sample MunlanPumphouse3_FD_192504 | JGI IMG/M metagenome (GOLD analysis project Ga0265294, IMG submission 192504) | Groundwater microbial communities from a municipal landfill in Southern Ontario, Canada - Pumphouse #3 | ecosystem: Environmental > Aquatic > Deep subsurface > Groundwater | place...
TGGAACTTTGCGAGATGAGCGCGGGCGCAAGGGAAGCGGATTCCGGGAAATATCCGCTCTATGCCGCATGCTCGGTGCCGGCGATCGGCCATTTGCATAAACTGAAGCAAAGAATTCCGGCGCTTCGGATCGTGGATCCTCTGCCGATCAATACTGTTTACAGCAAACCTGAAGCGGAGTTTGACAAAAAATACAATACCGTGTTTGCAAGCGCTTTGGGCGCTTTGTTATAGGAGGATTTATGAAGATCAATCTACTGCGCGAAGATCAGATGGACAAGATTCCTCATCAAGATCAGGAAAAGGATAAGGATGTTATGTATTTTGACGATACTTTCAGCGAGGGAAACGAAGATTTTTATTTTCAGCAGCCTGAACCTTCTTCAGAGGAATTCAAACGCCCGAAACGTTCCCGTATCTGGCTGTTCATCATTCTGTTGCTTTTGTTCCTTCTCCTCGGAGCCTTTATCTCGAATCCGGGCGGTACCCGCGATTTCTTCGTGAATTTTGGCAGCAATGTTGCCATAATCTGGGATAAAGCCGGTACCAAGGTCGCTTCCTGGCTGCATCGCGACCGGCAGACGGATATCATGGGACCCGTGGAAATATCCGGGAAGAAAACAGCTGCAGCGGATCAAAGCGCAGCGGCTCCGGCAAGCATTCCCGCCGCCGGGACAAAGGCGGTCACGCCCGCCAAAACCGTTCCTCCCGTCCGGCAGACGATCACCGTTGAAAAAAAGGTGATCAAGGAAGTCGTGAAAGAAAGCGTTGAAGAAAAAATGCTGGAAAGTCCGGTCATATACGAGAATATTCGCAATGAAATTGCTCTTGGCAAGCGCAACAGTAAAGCAGCCGAATACATATGGACCAACCTGGCCCGGGGTATGACCGTAGATCGTCTGGATATCGCGGAGGACAGAATGAATATAGCCGTCCTGTCCCGGAATTCCATGCTTTTGCAGACCTACGCCGGATTAATAAGCCAGAAAGCGATGTTTGCATCCCTGATTTCGGGAGAGCCGGAGGTCGTCGGAGAACTCAACCGCATTCAAATGACGGCTGAACTGCCCGCCTGGGACAAGGAAGACCGTCCGGAGCGGATCTGGGATCTGGATGTGGAATGGTTTGACGATTATCTGGATCTTGCAGCGCATGCGGCGGATGTAAAAACGGAGATGGACCTGCTGGATTCACGGACGCTGGAAGACATCGTTCTTCAGCACGAGATCAGTCTGAGTGTCAGCGGTGCAAGCAGCGCTTCCCTGAGCGTTTTTCTGCAGGAACTGAACGCCATTCCGGCTGCTTTTGTGATCCGCAACATCAGCTCCGTCTACGACGGGAGGGAAGAGAACAATTTTATGGATCTTTCTCTCGTTTATTACGAAAGAAAATAATGACAAGAATTATCAGCGGGCGCTACGGTGGCTTGTCCCTTGGCAATCCCAAACATGCAATTCGCCCGACGACCGGAAAAGTTAAATCCTATATATTCAATGTGCTGGGCTCACTGGAAGGCTGCCGGGTCCTGGATCTCTTTGCCGGAAGCGGAGCCCTGGGGATCGAAGCGCTGTCCCGCTATGCAGTTCATGCCGTGTTTGTTGACAAAGATCCGCGTTCGGTCAAACTGATCCGCACGAATTTGCAGAACATCCGCGTGCCGGAAACGCAGTATGCCATTTTTTGCAGTGATGCCCTGCGCTATCTCGATCGCAGTGATACGCGTTTTGACATTATCTTTGCCGATCCGCCTTATGAACAAAGATTAAACGGGAACTTTTTTCGCTTGGCCTGCGCACATCTGAATGCGGGCGGGATCCTTGTACTGGAATACGGAATTCACGGGGAACCCGACAGCGAAGCATGGGCGGCGGCACGTGAGAAAAAAATGGGGGATAGTTGCATCCGCATGTACAAGGCAGAGGACTCCCCGGCGGAAGAATAAAAATTTGAAAAAAATAAAAGGAGAAATCAATGAAAACAATCCGATTGTTCGCGATCCTGAGCGCCTTTTTTCTGCTCCTGGGATGCGGGTCCGATCTGGCGATCAACTATGAAAAATACAAGCTGGAAAACGGACTTGACGTGATCCTGCATGTGGATAAGAGCGATCCCATCACCGCGGTTGCCATTCAGTATCATGTCGGTTCCAACCGTGAACAACCCGGGAAAACGGGATTCGCGCATTTATTTGAACATATGCTGTTCCAGGAATCGGAGAACGTACCCCAGGATGCGTTTTTTTCCATGATCCAGGATGCCGGCGGCACTCTGAACGGCGGCACCTGGACCGACGGTACCGTCTATTATGAAGTGGTGCCTAAAAACGCCCTTGAAATGGTCCTCTGGATGGAATCGGACCGCATGGGCTATTTGATCAACACCGTGACGCCGTCCGCATTCACGAATCAGCAGAATGTCGTGGTCAACGAGAAACGTCAGCGGGTGGACAATAATCCGTACGGACACCGGGATTATGTCATCGGCAAAGCCCTGTATCCTGAAGATCATCCTTACAACTGGCAGGTGATCGGCGAAGCCGAGGATGTAATGAACGCAACGATCGAAGATGTCAAGGCTTTTTATGATGCGTATTACGGACCGAATAATGCGACTCTGGTGGTTGCGGGCGATATCGATATCAAAACGCTGAAACCGCTGATCGAAAAATATTTTGGCGAGATCCGCCCGCACGGTGATCCGGAAAAACTGGTTGCGGAAGCAGCGGTACTGAAGGAAACCAAGAAACTCTTTCACGAGGACAATTTTGCCCGTGCCGCACAGCTGACCCTGGTCTGGCCAACCGTGGAGGAATACCACGACGATGCTTATGCACTGGGTTATCTGTCCCATATGCTTTCCGTCGGGAAAAAAGCACCGCTTTATAAGGTACTGGTCCGGGACAAGAACCTGACCTCCTCCGTTTCGGCCTATAACTATGCCAAAGAACTGGCCGGAGAGTTCTACATTCGTATTACCGCAAATACCGGACAAAATTTGAATGACGTTGAGAACGCCATCATGGAGGCTTTTGTACTGTTCGAAAAGGAAGGGGTCAGCGACCGGGATATCGAGCGCGTCAAAGCCCGTCTGGAAACCAGTTTCTATAGCGGTATGAGTTCGGTGCTGGATAAATCTTTTAATCTGGCAATGTACAACACCTTTACCGGGGACCCCGGCTTTGTTGTCAAAGACTTGGAAAAACTGCAGTCGGTAAGCAAAGAAGATGTAATGCGCGTCTATGAAAAATACATCAAGGGCAAACATTACGTCGCTGCCAGCTTTGTTCCCAAAGGCGAAACGGACAAGATCGTCGCAGCCTCGTTGAGGGCGCAGGTGGTGGAAGAAGATATCCAGGATGCCGGAAGGGTCGAGCAGGCGGAGCAGGAAGATGAACCCATACAAAAAACCCCCTCCGCTTTTGACCGCTCTGTTCAGCCGAAAAAAGGCCCTATGCCTGAAGTGCCGCTCCCCGGAATTTGGAATGCCGAATTGAAAAACGGTATGAAGATCTACGGTATCCGACACAATGAACTGCCGCTGGTTAACTACGAGATCATCCTGCGCGGCGGACGCATGCTGGACAGTTTTGAAAAACCGGGTGTCGCCAACCTGATTACCGACCTTATGATGGAAGGTACCAAACACAAGACTCCCGAAGAACTTGAAGAAGCCATCGATCTGCTGGGTGCCAGTTACCGTATGTACACCGGGCAGGAGAGCATTGTTCTTGCTGTCAGCTGTCTGGCGCGCAATTTTGAAAAAAGCCTGACTCTGGCGGAAGAGATCCTCCTGGAACCCCGCTGGGACGAGGAACAGTTTACGCTTGCAAAGACCCGCACTATTAATGCCATCAAACGTGCAAAGGCGGATGCCTCCACCGTCGCCAGTCAGACATTCAGCAAATTACTCTACGGGAACGAACATATCCTGAGCATTCCGTCCAGCGGGACCGAAGCATCGGTTGAAGCCATTGGCATAGATGACCTGAAAGCTTTTTATGAAGCGAATTTCTCTCCCTCCGTCGCTTCCTTTGAAATTGTTGGAGCCGTAAAACCGGCCCGCGTAAAGCGCGCGCTGAGTAGTCTGGAACGGAACTGGGAAGCAAAAGAAGTGAACATCCCCGTTTACCCGCTTAAACCTGCTCCGGAAAGATCCGAAGTCTATTTTGTGGACATGCCGGGAGCCAAACAGTCCCAGCTGATGGTGGGATATCCGGCGCTGGACCGCAATCATCCGGATTTTTATCCGGCTACGGTAATGAACTATAAATTGGGCGGCGCTTTTTCCGGACGGATCAACCTGGTCCTGCGCGAAGAAAAAGGCTATACCTACGGGGCCCGTTCCGGATTCAGCGGTACAAAGACCCCGGGACCTTTCTATGTATCCACCAGCGTAGGATCCGCCACGACCCTGGAATCGCTGGAGATCATCCGCGACCTGATGAAAGAATACCGCGAAGGCGTTTCCGAGGAGGACCTGACCTTTACCAAGAACGCCATCCTCAAATCCAATGCGCGAAAATTCGAGACCCTTTCGGATCTGATGAGTGTGTTGTGGATGGTGGATTACTATGGAAAAGATGCGGATTATATCCGACAAGAAGAAACGATCACGCGCGAGATGACCCTGGAAGGGCATAAAGAACTGGCTCAGCGCTATCTCTGTCCGGAAAAAATGTACTATCTGGTCGTCGGCGACGCCGAAACGCAACTCGAACAGCTGGAAAAACTCGGATTCGGGAAGCCGGTGCTGCTGGAATTATGATCAATACAGGAATTCAAAAAAGGCGGCTTTGCCGCCTTTTTTGTTGATATGGAACATTGGAAGCGTTGGGAAAATGCATGTAGGGAACAGGCATCCCTGTTCCCTACACGCATACTAAATAAAATTCCGCTGACCTGCCTTCTTATCTTCCCAACTTCCCAACATCCCAACTTCCCAACTTCCCAACATCCCAACTTCCTGACTTCCTAAGTTCCCGGGAAGTAGCCCTTGACTTTTGTTAAAATTATTTTTACAATGTGCTGAAGTTAGGGGCGCTGCGGATTATACCCGACGGCTGAGAAGCACCCTGGAACCTGATCCGGATAATACCGGCGGAGGAAAACATGAAAAGGATCACATTGCTTGCCGCAGTCCTCTGGGCTGCGCTGTCATTTGCCTACGGGCAACACCATCTTAACGGGATTATCATCAATGCGGAGAGCGGCAAAGCGCTGCAGGGCGCTGCGGTCGTCAGTCTGGACGACAAAAACGGCGTATACAGCGATCAACACGGCGAATTCTCGCTGCGCGTCAGGGATTTCCCCGTCACTTTGAAAATATCCCACATCGGCTATGCCGAAAAAACGCTGGAATGCGGGGAAGAATACTGCCGCGTTACGCTGGAACCCGTGGTGCTGCATTCGGACGAGGTTTTTGTCACCGCGCAGCGTGCCCTTGAAGGCAAAACGCCGGTGGCGATGTCCGTGCTGGACCGCGAAGATATCGATCTGCTTTATCACCGGCAGGATGTACCGCTGGTACTGGAAATGGAACCCGGAATCTACGCCTACTCCGACGCCGGGGACGGTACGGGCTACAGCTATCTGAATATCCGCGGCTTTACACAGGACCGTATCGGCATTCTCTATAACGGCGTGCCCCTCAACGATCCCGAAGCACATGCCGTGTATTGGGTCGATCACGGCGATATTCTGCAGGATGCCTCAGAACTGCAGATCCAGCGCGGGACCGGCAATTCCCTGGCTTCCGGCGCCTTCGGCGGAACCCTGAATGTGGAAAGCGACATCTCCCGTCTGCAGCCGGGAGTACGTGCGACCCTGGGCTACGGCAATTATGTGGATGGCTACGGACTGAAGGCCCCGGGATCGAAATACAGTATCAGCTATGTCGGGAACCCTTTCCCCGAACAAGGTATCTCCTTTGCCTTCCGCTTTTCGGACCTGAACAGCAGCGGCTACCGCATCGGCAGCGGGACCGAACAGCAGGCGGCGCATGTGGCCCTGCAATGGGTACAGCCGACGCACATGACGCGCGCGGAATATCTCTGGGGCGACCAGGCGACCAATTTTTCCTGGGACGGTATCAGTCCGCAGTACGGTTTCGATCTGAACGATCCCGAAGACCGCCGCTACAATTTTTATGCGGATACCGCCTACCATAGCGGTTTTTCGGATGTGAACCGGGACGTTTTTACGCAGTCCGTCTATCTGGTCAATCATACGCGGCTCTTCAGCGAAAAGCTCAAGATGTACGCAAGCCTCTACCATATCGCCGGCAGCGGCTATTATCAGCAGTTCAAGGCGGATTCCGATCCCGCTGACTACGATCTTATCGGCAGGATCCCCAACGATTCCACGGATATCGATATCATGCGGCGCAAATGGCTGGATAACCGCTATAGCGGAGCGGTCTGGCACCTGCGCTATCTGTTGCCCAAACATATGCTGACCCTGGGCGGCGACCTGCGTTTTTACGGCTCCGAACACTACGGAAAAGTCGTGTATATCGAAGATTTCGGCGGCGCGGATTACACCTATTACCTGAACCATACGCGGAAAAATTCCGCCTCGATCTATATTCAGGATATGTTTACGCTCGGTGAGAAACTCTATCTGCAGGCGGACCTGCGCTATCTGACGCACCGCTTTACCCTGGATCAGGACAGCCTGGGCATCGTGGAGGATCCCTTCCATTTTATTCTGCCTTATCATTTTCTGGATATGCACGCCGGCCTGCGCTATCAGATCAGCGATGACTTTTCCGCCTTTGTGAATGTTTCCACGTCAAAGCGGGAACCTTCCAGCAACGACATTTATGACGACGGCGATCCTTCGCTGATCGCGGCGGTTGCGGATCCCTACGGCGGCAGTGTGACGGAAGCAGTGATCGATCACGAATCCCTTCGCGATCTGGAACTCGGACTCGATTACAGCACCGAGCTGCTGAAAATGTCCCTGAACCTCTACCGCATGGATTTCCGCAACGAACTGATCCCGGTGTATTACCGCTACCGCGATACCGATCAGGTCCTGCGCGGCAATGCGCCCAAAACATTACATCAGGGACTGGAATTATCGCTGGCGGCAATGCCGGGAAGATTCCGTCTTCAGGGAAATCTGAGCCTGGCGGATAACCGCTTTGTGGAATTTACGGCGGACTCTCTGGGCTGGGGCGGTTTCGGCGGCATTGCGGATTACGCCGGCAAACGGATCCCGGCGTTTCCGGCGCTGCAGGCCAAGTTCCGCCTTGCCTGGCATCACGAGCGTTTCTCTCCCTGGCTGAATCTGCGCTACTGCGGCAAACAATATATCGACTTTATGAATACGGAATCCGCGGCCATCGATCCCTATTGGGTGGCGGATATCGGACTGAATATTCCCCTGAATTTTTTGAAAATGAAGCATTCCGTCAATCTGCGGGTCAACAACCTCTTTAACACTCTGTACGAGACCTTCGGCTACGTGTACTATAACAGTCCGGAGGAACGCATTGACAATTACTGGCCTGCCGCCACCCGCAGTTTCTATCTGTCCTGGAGCTTGTTGCTTGGCCTCTGACCTTATCCGCGAAGGCCACGAATATCATCCACGAATTTCACGGATTTTCACGAATTAACATAAAATAATGCTGTCATCCCGAGCGTAGTCGAGGGATCTCCTCTATTGCAGAATGTGCATTTACATTTCCGACAGGAACAAAGCATTGACGTGCAAAAGAAGAGATCCTTCGACTGCGCCCTCTTTCAGAGGGCTCCGCTTAGGATAACAGTCCTTTAAATATTTGATGGCATTTTTGGATGGAAATTAGCTGTCAATCTTTCCGTGGATATAGATGACGAACTCCCCCTTCTGCGAATGCTCCTCAAAAAAAGCGATCGCCCCGGAAACGGTCCCCCGGAAAACGGTCTCATGCAGCTTGGTCAGTTCGCGGCCGAGCAGGATCTTGCGGTCGCCGAAATATTCCAGGATCTCGGCAAGGAATTTCATGATGCGGTGGGTCGATTCGTAAAAGACCACCCCGCAATCCATGTCCGCCAGGAATTTCAGGCGCGTCTGGCGGCCTTTCTTATGCGGCAGGAAGCCCTCAAAGTAAAAGTGCGTATTCGGGATGTGGGAGACAGAAAGCAGGGCCGTAGCGGCGCTGGGACCGGGAATAGGCTCGACGGTAAAACCGGCCCTGACAACCTCGGAGACCAGAAAACATCCCGGATCGCTGATGCCCGGCGTACCGGCGTCCGAGACCAGCGCGATGCTCCTGCCTTCCTGCAGATGCTTCAGTACCGGCCCAATGGTATCGGCCTCGCGGTTTTTATAATGGGGGAGCAGTGGCTTTTTGGGAATTTCATAGCGGGCCATCAAAATGCCAGTCACACGGGTATCCTCGCAGACGATCACATCCGCGTCTTTCAGCACCTGCACCGCCCGGTAGCTGATATCCTCCAGATTCCCGATCGGCGTTCCCACGATGTATAATGTTGATGGCTTGATTTCCATTTTATCATCCGCTTATTTTAATTTGAGGCAGGAAGGTATGTAGTAGGTAGTATGTAGTAAGTAGTTTTGTCTATTTGCACTTTGAACTTTCAACTTTGAACTTTGAACTTTGAACTTTGAACTTTAAACCTTGAACGAAATAACTCATAATTCATAACTCATTCTGAAGCATTTGCTCCAGGGTTTGCCGCTTGCGGATAAGGGTGGTTTCGCCGTTTTCCCGGAGCATGACCTCGGCTGCCTGAGGAAAGGAATTATAGTTCACCGCGCACATCGAAGCGCAGTAAGCGCCGGCGTCTTCGATCACCAGATAGTCGCCGATAGCGGCCTTTGGAAGTGTAAGGGTGTCTACGCCTTCCGAATCGCCGGGAACGGGGGTCAGGATATCGCCGCTTTCGCAGGCATGGCCGACGATAACGACCGATTCGCGATCTGCAGAGGGCTCGCCTGTCCGGGGCACATGGCGGATCATATGCCGTGCGCCGTAGAGGGTCGGCCGCAGGATCTCGCTCATGCCGGTATCGGTTTTCAGGAAGATATACCCTTCTTTTCCGGTATCCACTTTGTCGTCAATGGCGGTGATCAGCGCACCGCCTGCGGCGGCCAGCCAGGTACCGGGCTCGATCTCCAGCGCGATCTTTCTTCCGGTCTCGGCAAAAAATTGTTCGAACAAGGGCTTTACGCTGTCGCCGATGACCCTCAGGTCGGTGGTGTGCTCTTCGGGCATGCGTCCGATCTTGAATCCCCCGCCCATGTTCAGGACCGTGACATCCGGAAGCGCCCGGACGGCATCCAGGTTCATGCCCACGACCTTTTTCCAGACCCGGGGATCCGACCCGGAGCCGATATGGGAATGCAGTTTGGTGATACGGAGCCGGTATGTGTCTGCAAGGGCTGTCACGTCCTTAAGGTGATCGATCCAGATGCCGAAGCTGGAGGAGGGTCCGCCGACATTCGTTCGGTTGGAGTGCCCGCTTCCGATACCGGGATTGATGCGAATGCTGACGTCCCGGCCCGGACGGCATTTCCCGTAGGTCTCAAGCTGATGCAGGGAGCAGGCATTGAACAAGATGCCGCGTTCCACCAGTTCTTTCAGATCGGGAGCCAGTTCCTGCGCGGTCAGCTGAATGCGGGAGGGATGGACTCCGTTCAGGAGCAGACGGTGGACCTCATAGGAGGAACTGGCGTCGAAGTGGATTCCCATGCTATTGAAAAGGGACAAAATGGCTCCCGTTGAGTTCGCCTTGATAGCATAGCGGACCGTCAGTCCGTAAGCGTTCGGGAAGGCGAGGGCGGTCTGCGCGGACTTCCGCAGGACCGCTTCACTGTAGACATAAACGGGCGTGCCATAAGCGGCGGCGATTTGGCGCACCAGATCCGGAGTAAGAAATTTGAGTGCTTGCATGTAGTGTTTATCCTTTGCTTATCTGACAAATATAACAAATAAATGCACTGATAAGCAAGCATCATGAGCGCTTCCTGTTTCGCTCCGGAGCCTCGGAGCTGCCAACCTTTGTCCTGCAGCTGGCGAACTACGGTCCGGCACGGTGCAGGGCAGGCAGCACCTGGTGTTCACTTCCAATCATCGTTATCAACAACAACCGCTACAAAAAAACCAGATATAAAAAAAGCCCTCAAAAATGAGAGCTTTTAAACATGTAATGATTGTTTACCAATTATTACGGGCGGGACGTTCGGTACGGGCGCGTGCAAGATTTACCGTCAGGTTACGGCCCTGTAATCCGTAGTTGTTCAATTTTTCAATTGCTTTCTGGCCGTCTTTTTCATTTTCCATTTCGACAAATGCGAAACCTTTTGATTTTCCGCTCATCTTGTCAGTAATGACGTTAACTTTGGTAACGGTACCATGTTCGCCAAAAAGATTGCGTAAATTATTTTCTGAGGCGTCGTAAGTCAAATTTCCTACATAGATGTTCATATCTATTCCTTTTCGGTGCGTAAAGTTCATATTCGCTATCATAAGACTTACGCACGTAATCAAACGACAGCAGGACGGCAATCATTGCAAATTTATATAGGGGCTGAAATTATCTTATCTATACAATCAATCCTTAGGCCGCACTATACGGGTATAAAAGTCAAATTCCTATATAATTTTATTAAAAACCAAAAATAATTTTTGTATAC
>Ga0265294_10010309_pt1 | contig 10643 bp, 8 predicted proteins | sample MunlanPumphouse3_FD_192504 | JGI IMG/M metagenome (GOLD analysis project Ga0265294, IMG submission 192504) | Groundwater microbial communities from a municipal landfill in Southern Ontario, Canada - Pumphouse #3 | ecosystem: Environmental > Aquatic > Deep subsurface > Groundwater | place...
GAAACCGTGCATCCCGATACAAGAATTACCATGACCAACAACAAAATTATCGGCCTAATATTTTTTAAAGACATATAATTATATTAAATATTAACAATTAATTGTTCCAAAACAAGCCGCGGGTTAACATTCGCGCCCAGATATTCCCTGGCCTGAGCGATTAACTTCAACTGATTCAAAATAATCGCCGGTTTTTTTTGATTATCATTCCCGCCCAAAACTTCAATTGTCCTTTCCAGCGCTTCGCTAATCGCGGAATATTGCAAGCGATCTTTTTGGTCTAAAAACAAAAGCAACAAATCGCGACTTAAGCCCTCGGCCATAGATAATATTCCATCGGCGCCGCCTAATGCTTGGCGGCTCCAGGTTCTATCATTGAAAAGCTTATCAAGAACACTTAGGCGATTATTAACATCCGTCCCGAATATCGATAACCATAATTCAGCTTGTTCCAAACAATTTTTATAGGCCTGCTGATCTTCGAATAATTTTACGGCCGCCAAGGGCTTGCCCAGGGCTAATTTGGATAAATCTTTAGCCAAAGAACGATTGGCGCCAAAATGCTTAATCAAATAATCATAGATTAAGGCCGACGGCACGGGCTGAAAATACAAAAGTTGACCGCGCGACAAGATGGTTGCCGGCAAGGAATTTTCGTCCTTAGTCAGAAGAATAATAATAACATTTTCTTTCGGTTCTTCCAATGTTTTAAGAAGAGCACTCTTGGCCTCCTCGCTCAACAAATCGGCTTCCTTAATCACTCCAATTTTATAAGAGTTGGAAAAAGAACTTAAATTCAAAACTTTAATAAACTCCCGCACTGCGGCAATTGAAATTCCTTTTTCTTCCGGAGCTCTTTCCAAAATATGCAAATCACTATTGAAACCCCCATTCTCCCCTTGTAAATTTTTAGCAAAAGCCATGGCGACCGTCGACTTCCCTAAATCATCCGGACCAATGAAAATATAGGTCTGGGCAATCTTGCCGTTATTAATGGCGCGCTCCAAAAAATCGATTATACGATTATTGCCTATTTCCGGCCAAGAAAATTCTGCTTTTGGATTATTAGCCATAATGATTTAATTAAATAAAAACAATCAGCTGCCGCTCGGAATATCGCTTAAATCGCTATTCTTAATACCAAGTCCCTGAGAACGCATAACATTAAAAGCGTCGGAAGGCCGGCCAAGATAATGAAGGCGGAAATTAACCGGATCGAAATAATAAGCTTTGCCGCTATCTTCCGTCTTAAGTAAAATTCTTCCGGCTAATTGTTTCCAGGAATAAGGATTCTTTTCCAAGGAAGAAAAATCAGAATTAGAAATTCCCAAACCAAAACGGCGCATAATTTCAAAAGCATCACTCGGACGGCCTAAATAATATTTTCGACCATTGAGCGGATTAACATACCAGGCCTGGCCCTGGCCCTCCACTTGCAGCAATATCCGCCCTCTCAAGCGCGAAGCCAATGAACCCGGAGAAGGAACGGGAGCGGGTGCCGTCGATGCGGAAGAAGAAGTGCTTGTTCCCCCTAATTGAGAGACGGTTGAACCAGAGACCTTGAAAGATTGCCCCGCAGAAACAAAATATTTGCTGCTTACTATTAATTTAACAGCTCGAGATGAGCCATTCTGCGCATAAAATGTTTGACCATATTCCTTATTGTTCTTTCCGACATAAACGGCCAAATAAGGTCCGGAAGACAAGGACGAAGACCCGGTACGATTGGCGGTAAGCTTCAAAGAGCCAATTTCTTTATCCCGATAAAAAAACCCGTCGGCGGCGCGCATTAAAGAATAAATCTTTATCGTCGCCTCTCGAGGAAGTTCTTCCCCTTGGGCGTCAGATAAGCTGAAATTCACCGAGCTTAATATTAACTTTTGGTAAGCGCTCCCCGATTTTATGGCGACATTCCAAAAAATATTATTTCGATTAAAATCGTCTTTCACCGCGAGAGCGTATGTTCCGGCCGGATATTCAAATTGAAAACGACCGTCGGCGCCGGTATTTTTTTTAGCCAATTCTTTACCCAAACTATAACCGGAACCGCTGGATAACTGCTCATAAAGACGAACTTCGCGAGCGCTCAGCAAATGATTGTTAATATCGCGCAATTCTCCGCTTACGCCGCTAAAACTGTAAGAGAAGGAGTAATCTCTATCGCCGGGAATGCTGATATTATAAACAAAAACATCTTTATTAGCCGCATCTTTCATGCTTAAAGCATAAAAACCGGTCTGGCCGCGGCGATAAATATTATAAGGCGCAACATAAACAACCGCCTGCCCGCTGGCGCCGGTTTCCAGATTAGCGATTAATCCGTTTTTTTCAAAAACAGGATTATTGTCGGCATCATATTTTTGCGCATACAAAGAAAACCGCTGATTCTTTTTCAATTCTCCGGAAGCATCGCGAAGGCTAATTTTCAAAGCCGGAAGATTTTTAATCAAACTTCGATTATAATCACAGGTAAAATGAACAGCATCGAAAAACCAAAATTCTCCCAAATCTTGCTTTTTGTCCCAAACTTTTAAGGCATAGGGCTTACATTGATCCGGTTTAAAACTGAAGCTGGCTTGTCCGGAACCGTCGATTGTCCCGCCACCCACTTTCTTAACCGGAAAAGGCAAACCATTCGCGTCCGAGCCCTGCTCATACAATTCAAACTTAAATCCGGCTAAAATTTCGCCGCTAAAATTCCGCAGAGTCAAAGTAAATTTGGATTCGCCGGAGCAAACGGTAGAAACTTGATTATTTTTATTATAATTAGAATCGTAAACATAGACATCGCAAACACCGGCCTGAACAACCACGGGACGGAAAAAGACGGTTATCAGAACAAGCGCCGAAAAAGATAAAAAAACTCTTATTATTTTCAACATAGAAATCATTATTATATATTTTTACTAATATTAGTTAATTATTTCAAAAAATAGTCGATAAGCACCGATGAGAATTAAAATTAACCTAATCTAAAATTATTATAGCATATTATGAAATAAAACAAACCGTTTTTTTATTGATTTTTAGACCTTAAACTGATATATTAAAAATATAACAAAACTCAAAATGCCCTATAATTTCAGACGGATAATTATTTTTAGCGGCGATGTTGCGGCTCTCTTTCTTGCCTTATTTTTAACTTTGGCCATCCGCTATCCAAAAGCTTTTTGGAATGAAAAATGGCAAGAACATTGGCCCAGTTTTTTGATAGTTTTTATAATTTGGCTGATAATTTTCTCGATTAATGACCTTTACAACTTAGATTTAAGGGTAAACAGCCGCCAATTCTTCAAGTCAACCATTAATACCGCCATCGCCAGCAGCTTATTATCAGCTCTTTACTTTTATTTAAACACACAAACTGATATTGCTCCCAAAACCAATCTGGCCATTTTCATTTTAATTTTTATTTTTCTCTTCCTGTCTTGGCGTGGTTTATATCAATTGGTTTCCGGGACCTTTATGCCCAAAGAAAATCTGGCGATCATCGGATTCAACCAACGGGCGGAAGAATTAATCGCCGAATTGAAAAATCGTCCGGCGGCCGGCTACAAAACGGCGTTGATTTTCAAAAATGCCGAGGAACTGAGCGGTTTGGCGGAAAATATTAAAAATAAAAATATTCGCGCCATCGTTATTGTGGACGATTTCGGCCAAAATGCGGCTCTGCGGGAAACCCTATTCAATTGTCTGGCTTATAAAATAACTTTTTTCAATTACCCTGATTTTTATGAATTACTTACCGGAAAGATTCCGGTAGACGCAATCGATGCCGATTGGTTTTTGCGGAATCTGCGCGAAGGGCAAAAAAATTATTTTAATTTTTTAAAACATAAAATCGATTTTATCGGCGCTCTGCTTGTTCTTCTTATTTCCCTGCCATTTTGGCCGATAATCGGCTTGATAATAAAATCGGGCAGCCGCGGACCGGTTTTTTTCCGCCAAATACGTTTAGGGCGGAATGAGAAGGAATTCAAAATAATAAAATTCCGAACCATGCGCGTGGAAAATAACGATTTAAGCCCGACCGCAGAGAATGACGCCAGAGTCAACCGCTTCGGAGCATTCATGCGCCGGACAAGATTGGATGAAATACCGCAAACCATAAATATTCTTAAAGGCGAAATGAGTTTTATCGGACCAAGACCGGAAAGGCCGGAGATCATCAAAGAGCTGGAAGCGAATATTCCTTTTTATAAAACCCGGCTCCTAATTAAACCGGGGCTCACCGGCTGGGATCAAATATCCGGCCGCTATCACTCGGCCTCAATACAAGACAGTCTGGAAAAACTGCAATATGATCTTTTCTATTTAAAGCAGCGCTCGCCCTCGTTGGATATTTCCATCGCCTTAAAAACCTTGGCGACTATTTTTAGCCGGGCCGGCCGATAAATAAATATGGATTTTTCTTTTATCATCATCAACTATCAAACGCCGGACATCACCGTCGATTGCCTGCGATCTATTTTAAAATTCTGCCCTCAAGATAATTGCGAAATTATTGTAATCGACAACGCTTCCGGTGATGAAAGCGTCGCAATAATCAAAAAAGAATTCGGCGAAAAAATAAAATTAATTGCCAACCGAGAAAACCTTGGCTTTGCCAAAGCTAACAACCAGGGAGCGAAGATGGCTACGGGCCGATATTTATTTTTTCTTAACAGCGATACTCTGCTCACCGACAATCCCTTGGAAAAATTAAAAATAAGATTCCAAGAAAACAAAATCGGCATTGTCGCCCCGCAAGTATTGACAGCCGACGGTCTGCCGCAAAAATCGGCCTATGGCTCCTATCCGAAAATTAAAGATTTAATCCTGTCAAAATTAAAAAATAAAATTGACGATAACGGAAATCCGAAAAAAGATTGGGTGAGCGGCGCGGCGCTGGTTATCAAAAAAAATGTTTTCGATTTGATTGGTGGTTGGGATGAAAAATTTTTCCTCTATTTTGAGGATGTCGATATTTGCCGGCGAACAAAAATGGCGGGGTACTCAATAATCGTCGATTCTGAAAGTTCAATCATCCATTTGTCGGGACAAAGCTTAAAAAAAAATTGGCAACGCCGGAAACATTATTACCGTTCGCAAGATTATTATTTCCTGAAACATGAAGGATTTCTAGAAAGCACGCTTTTAAAAATAATGCGCCTGCCCTATGAATTATGGCTGGCACTCAGCGACAAAAAATGAAAATCGGCATCAATCTTCTACAATACACCGATGTCCAAGGAATAGAAACTTTCGCTTGGAATATTCTGGGCAATCTTCCTTTGCGGGACGATGATGAAATCTTCTTGTTCACAAACCAAAAATCAAAACAAATATTCAGGGGCATCGACCCTCGCTTTAAAATAATCAACCGTCATTTTCCAATTCTGAATTCACTCACTCTCACCTTTTTTGAACAATTTTGCCTGCCGATAAAACTGAAAAAACATAAAATCGATTTGCTTTTTTGTCCCTCCCTCTCCGGACCCTGGTTTTTCCGCCGCAAAATTATGACCATCCATGATTTGGCTTTTAAACGTTTTCGTGAAGAATCAAAATTCATTCCGCGCCTATATCTTTACGGCGCGCTATTATCGGCCAAATATTTTTCTCTCGCCGTCGCCACCGTTTCCGAATTTTCAAAACAAGAATTAATTTCCCTGGCCGGGATAAACCCAAAAAAAATAACGGTTATTTCCGAAGGCGTTCCGGAAACAGCGGCCATGACGGAAAAAGAAAATGCTGAAAAAATATTGGAAAAATTTAATCTTTCCGGACATAAATTTTTTATTTACATCGGAAACGTCCGTCCGCGCAAAAATTTACCGACAACGCTGAAAGCTTTTAAGAAATTCGGACTCGATTACTCGGAATATTATTTTGTGCTAGCCGGAAAAAGAAACCATACTCTAACAAAATTGGAAGAAACAATAAAAAAAATCGGAATAAGCGATAAAGTAATTTTAACCGGTTTTATTTCCGATCAAGAAAAATCCGCTTTATTAAGCTCGGCAACGGCTCTAATTTTCGTTTCCTTGTACGAAGGGTTCGGCTTGCCCGTCCTGGAAGCGCAGTCTCTCGGCGTTCCGGTTTTGGCCTCATCTGCCGCCGCCCTTCCGGAAATCGCCGGCAATGCCGCCCTGTTCGCTAATCCGAACGATGAAAATGACATCGCGCTGAAAATGAAAAAGTTGGCGGAAGACAAAGCAATCAGCTCTGAATTAATAACAATGGGCAAAAAAAATATAACAAGATACTCTTGGAAATCGGGGGCGGAATCTTTAATGAAATTATTTTATAATTATGAAAATTCTTCAAATAAATAAATTATACTATCCTTGGATAGGCGGCATCGAGAAGGTCGTCCAGGATATTGCCGAAGGGGTAAACGGCAGATCGGGATTTCAAGTCGATGTTTTGGCCTGCCAAGCCAAAGGAAGAAGAAGAATCGGCGATGTTAACGGCGTTAAAATATATCGTGCGGGTTCTTGGGGAAGAGTTCTTGGAATGCCCATCTCTCTCGACTTTTTTTTCTTGTTTTTGAAAATCTGCAAAGAATACGATTTTATACTGATTCATCATCCCTTCCCCCTCCCTTTCTTGATAATGCCTTTTATTAAAAATAAAAATTTTTTCGTTTGGTACCACTCCGATATCGTCAGACAAAAAAAGAGCAAATTATTTTTTTTGCCCTTCATTAAACTCGGTTTGCATCGCTCCAAGAAAATAATCGCCGCCAACAAAAATATTACCAAGGGATCGAATCTTTTAAAATCTTTTGATAATAAGCTGGAAATAATACCCTTCGGATTAAATACAACAAAAATGAAGGCCGATGCTGACAGCGGTCGACAAGCACTTAAATTAAAGGAAAAATACGGGCCCTCGCTAATTTTGGGTGTCGGACGACTGGTGTATTATAAGGGTTGGGAATTTTTGATTGAAGCAATGGCTAGAAAAGAAATGAAGTTATTGCCGAAAGCCAAACTTTTAATCATCGGCCAAGGACCATTGGAAGAAAAACTAAAAAAATTAATAAAATATTTTAATCTTGAAGATAAAGTTTTTATCATCGAACCGGTGCCTGACCTGCGACCTTTTTATGAGGCCTGCGAATTATTTGTTCTGCCTTCGGTCGCAATCAGCGAGGCCTTCGGTCTGGTTCAATTGGAAGCAATGTCTTTCGGAAAACCGGTCATCAATACCGACCTGGAAACCGGAGTTAAAGAAATCAGTTTAAATGAAATCAGCGGTTTGACTGTCCGACCGCAAAATGCAGACGCTTTGGCAAAAGCGATTTATCGGATACTTTCCAACCCGGAATTAAAAGCCCGTTTCGGGCGTCAAGCTAAAGAAAGAATTGAAGAATCATTTGATAATAAAACATTTATTGATAAAGTGATTAAAGTTTTTGAAAATAAAAATTAAAAAATTTTCAGTTAAGTTTTTGCTTCAACTCATATCTCGCCTGCCTGCCGGCAGGCAGGATTCCAACCTGTTCGAATCCCTTTTCCAATCTCAAAATAAAAATTAATTAAAACAATTAAAATATTCCCATAGAATAAAAACTCTATTTCTAGAAAATCCTGTTTTTTCTTTTAATACACCTATATTCATTAATTCTTTAGTTAAAGCATTCGCTGTGGGCGTTGTAATTTTTAAAGCTTTTTTAATATCTTTAATATCCACAACTGGATCAGTAAATAAATACATCAAAAGATCCTTGGCTAATTTACTCCTTTTTCCCATTTTTTCAATAATAGCACATTCGTATTTTTGTCTAATTTTAATTATTTTTTCAAAAGTACTAATTCCATCTTTTGACGTAACAATAACACCAGTCAGAAAAAATTTTATCCATTGTTCAATTTCATTTGATTTTCTAACCATGGTTAGAGAATCATAATATGAAGCTCTATTTTTTTCAAAAAAATGAGAGAGGTATAAAGTTGGTTTTTTTAATATTCCCAAACTAACCAAATGAAGAGTTATTAGGAGTCTGCCAATCCTTCCGTTTCCGTCTAAGAACGGGTGGACAGTTTCAAATTGATAATGGCTCAAAGCTATTTTAATTAAATTTGGAATATCTAAATTATCATTATGCCAAAATTTTTCTAGGTCACTTAATAAATCGACCATATGTGATTCATGCGGAGGAATAAAAAAAGCATCAGATATGCTAGATCCGCCAATCCAGTTTTGACTTTTTCTTATTTCCCCTGGTTTTTTATGTTTACCTCTGGTATTAGACAACAGTGTTTTGTGAGTATTTTTTACAAGTCTGATCGATAAAGGAAGTTTTTTTAATTCGGCTATAGCAAAGTTAATTGCCTTTACATAGTTTTGGACTTCTTGCCAGTCATCTCTTTTTTCTGGATCAATATCTTCTTTTGATAATAAAGCATCATCCATTTCTGTTTTTGTTCCTTCAATTTTACTTGAAAGAACGGCCTCTTTATAAACATGCATTTGAATAAAAAAATCGACATCAGGCACTAATAAGGAATAAGCATTTAGTTCTCCTAAGTATCTTGTCGCCTCTTCTAAGAGCATGTTTATTTTCTTGTCCTCCCAGACAAAATCTTTGTTTATCAGATTGGGGGAAAAACTTTTATATTGATATTGTTGCTCAAAAAAACCGGCTTTAAAATTATTATTCATAGCTTTAACTATATTATTTTATAATTAAAGTTTAGCACTTAACTTTAATTAAGTCAAAACATAGTAAAAGTTAAAAACTGAAATAAAAAATCATCTAATATCAGATGATTTTTTATCAATGCGAAGGGTAAAATCTGCAGAGAGTGGGGCCTGCCTGCCGGCAGGCAGGCTTCCAACCTGTTCGAATCCCTTTTCCAATCTCAAAATAAAATACCCTAAAAGGGTATTTTTATTTTGAGCGCGGGGAGTGCGGGACGCTATCAGAACCGGAATAAGAGAAAAGGCTAACAAATATTGAAATCGCCCGCTAATCAAATTTAATCATTATATATAATGTACCTAACAAACATAAAATAATGGCAAAAATAACGGAAGCCGCCATAACTTTCCGGTTCTTCATCGTTTTACCCAATAATAGAGCAAAAGAAAAAGCAATAACCAACCAGATAAGTAGATTAAGAATAAACATTGGCCACGAGTTAACAGGAGGCCAATTATTACCCATAGGCGGAACAGGGTATTTAAAAATATTTAAGGGAAATCCGCCAGTCGCTATGGGCTGACTAATATTTCCCTGAAAAAAATTAGGTAATTTTCTATATGAGAAAAATAAACTCAACCATTGGAGTATCACCCCGATACTAACCGCTGAAATTATTTTATTTTTCATATTAACTAATACTAATTATCGAAAAGTTCCAAACTATTGAAGTAATAGACCAACTTCCCTCCACTACTGACTATTATTCTAATAGTCGGATAAGGCGAAGGATCTCCACTTAAGCCTTCCGGAAGCTTATAACTCTTGTCTTCCCATTTCCATTCGTTCACCGCTGGATTTTCGGCTCCTTTCTTGCTTGAACTATAAACAAATTGCGACTTAATCTGCTCAAAATTAGAAACATTTCTGGCTAAAAAATCCATCGCCATTTTTTCTATTTCGGCTTTAGATTTCAACGGCATTTCCATCGAGCCATATTTTTCGCATTCCAACGCTTTTAAGCCGCTTGCATCAGAAAGTTTATTTTGAATTTCTTCCGGATAACGGACATGTACTTCCACTATTTGATCTGTTTTGGTGTTTACTTCATATTCATATATCTCGCACCGCTCGTTTATATATTCTTTTTGTTGAATAATATAAACTGGGCGGTTCCATTCGGCCGGCGTATCCATTCGAATTGCTCCATCGCCAATTATTGTAGTTTTTCCAATAGTAAAGTTAGATGGATTTTTTTGCGTAGAGATGTATTGCAAAGTTAGACTGGAAGACGCCATAGAATTCCGAATATTCTCTTCCGTTTTCACGAGCTCATTTTGATTTGGCTCTTTAATTGTTATTTCGGGGGCAGATTGATTGCCTTGATTAATTGAGGGGTTATCACTTTTTGGGATATTGGTCACTGAAAGATAATAATAAATTCCGCCAATGATTCCAATAAAAATAATGATTACTATTAAAATTACAGAGTTAAATTTTTTCATATTTTTATTAAATTTAATTAATTTTTCATTATAGCCTTGAGCTTCTTTGGCAATATATCCGGAAGACTTCAGCAGAGCCATTATATTTTCTTTGCCAACTTTTTCTATCACCCCTCTTGATACGCCGTCGCGCTCTGCTTGAGTATAGTCGCCCAACATATGAAATGAATCGGTAATTGCTTTAATATCGTCAATTCGGTTATAAGCGGCATATATATTATTCAAAGTTTCATTATTTATGTAAAAAAATAAATTTTGTTGAGTTATGATACCAAAAATATTTTTCTTAATCAGCGTGTTGAAAGTATATAGATATGTATAAAAAGGCGTAAAATCATTGCTCTGACTATTCTCTAAGAAAGAAACAGCTTCTTTTATATAATCAGAAAGATTTTTTAAATTTTGACCGTTTACTATTGCCTCCTCTGAAAGAAGTTTTAAAATTTTTGTTATTTTTCTTTTATTTATCCACCTATCCAATAAATAACCAGCAAATAAAGCGACAA
>Ga0265294_10010310_pt1 | contig 10642 bp, 8 predicted proteins | sample MunlanPumphouse3_FD_192504 | JGI IMG/M metagenome (GOLD analysis project Ga0265294, IMG submission 192504) | Groundwater microbial communities from a municipal landfill in Southern Ontario, Canada - Pumphouse #3 | ecosystem: Environmental > Aquatic > Deep subsurface > Groundwater | place...
AAGTATCGCATGAAAGCATAAGGGCCAGCGTGAGATTCACATCTCCGTGTCCTGTTCTGAGCCAGCACCGGATGAACCTGTTCCCGATCTGCATTCCTCCCGGACAGTGCACTTTGTCGTTCAGCTTCTTTATTCCCTGATCGAATGCCGCAAAGACCGTGGCCATTTTGATCACCGATCCGGGCGGATAGAGCCCCATTATGGCTTTATTATACAGAGGTTTTCTTGGATCTTCAGACCACTTTTTCCACTCTTCCCTGGAAAGCCTCTTTGAGAATATTTCAAGCGGGAAGTCAGGTTTGCTGGCAAGGGCTAAAATCTCCCCGGTCCTGCAGTCCTGAACTATGGCGGTACCGGTCTTATTCCTCAGCAGTTTTTCAATGTACTGCTGAAGTTCTATATCTATGGTCAAATAAACATCTCTTCCTTTAACGGCTTCTTTCCACTCCTCTTTTTTATAATCTGATATCTTATTTCCCTTCACATCTTTTATCTCTTTATAGAAGCCTTTTTCACCTCTCATTATCCTGTCATAAATATATTCTATACCCTCTTTTCCTATCAGGTCGCCGTATGAGATGTCGTCTTTTATCTCTTCTCTTTCTCGTGCCTCTCCAAGATAACCGATTATATGAGGCGCGGAAACGATCAGAAATTTCCTCGTCCATTCCTTTTTTATCTGAATTCCGCGAAGCCCGCTTTTCATCTCGGTAAGGGCTGAATACACAGAAAAGTCAATATTTCTCTGTAGCCTGTAATATCTGTCCTGATATACTCTGGGATCTGTCAATTCGCTTATAATTGAATCTCTTTCAAGCCCGAGCTTCTCTGTAACGAACTCTATCGACCGTTCACTGTTTAAAAAATGTTCAGGTATGACATAAAGGTTAAAAGCGTACTGGTTATCGACCATAAGTTTCCCGTTCCTGTCTAATATCCTTCCCCTGGACGGCTCAGTCACGACCGTCCTTACCCGGTTAAGTTCAGATCTCAATTTCAGCCTTTCGTCAAAGTACTGAATGTACACGATCCTGATCAGGATTACCAGAAATAGTGCGATTGAAACATAGAAGATATATTTAACTCTGGAATTATTCACTTTATCTCGTAGGCTTTAGAGTCTGAAATATTACGGCTGCCGCCATTGTGTAAACCGCGCTTGGAATTATGATGAATATAAGATTTTTGATAAAAGGTATGGATGAAGCTGTTACCGTGTATATTAAAAGGGCTGAGAAAGATATAGAGTAAATGTAGAGCAGAGTTCTTTTATAAGACGGAGTGTATACCGATGCTCTTTTGTAGAACGAAACGAAGAAACAGACTATGGAGTATGTAAGTGACGAAATACCTATCACATCTCCTGCAATGGAATCTATTATAAGACCGGCTGAGAATCCCCATGCGAGAGAGATCTGAGGTCTGGGGTCGTGAAGAGATCTTCTAATCAGCAGTATAAGCAGAATATCGGGTTTGACCCCCAGCACGGAATACAGTGACGAGTATCTGATGCTGACCCAGATGATGAGCGAAAGAAGGATCGCGAACTTTATGTGCTGCTTTATCATTCCTTTTTTGTCCTTCTCATAACAAAAACATCTTCGATAGTATCCATGTTCTGAGCGAAAGATAGCAGTATTTTTTTGTTAATAGTTGCCGAAGAGTCTGAAACCGAAATTACAGTTCCTACAAGCAGGTCAGGCGGGTAAACCTCCGAAAAATCGGCGGTAAAAATATTTTCGCCGATATTTACATTAACGCCCTTTGCGATCTCCTCGATAGCAGCGGTTTCGCTGTTTAAGGGAGCCAGAATTCCGTACGCTCTGTTTATTTCTGTCCTTACAGCTATTTTGCCTGTTCTGCCTGAAATAAGAGATACCCGGGATGTACTTTCACCGGCAGTTTCAATAAAACCGATCACACCGGCTTCAGTTATAACAGCGTCACCGGGACCGACGCCCTTTTCCCTCCCCGCATTAATCAAAAGTATCGTTCGGGTGCTTCCGGGGGATATTCCTGCGATACGCGCATAAACGAACTCGAAGGAATCGCGTTCCTGTATGGAAAGCATCGATCTGAGCCTGTAATTTTCCTCTATTGCTGATTCGACGGCTTCGGAATTATTTTCAAAATACATAATTTTAGTTTTAAGATCAGCTAACTCTTTCTGCATCGCGCTTTTTTCACGGAATGAGAAATAATCGTAGTTGATCAGGCTGTAAGCGTCAAGCCCGTATGAGCTGAGTGTGTCATTGAAAGAGGAATCATTGAACATTATCAGAAAAACAGAAAAAAGTACTGCCGCGGATAAAAATATCCACTCTCTGTATATCACATATCTCGGTGTTGTCTTCATAGATCTCTATTTGAGGACCCGTATCATTCGTTCAGCAGTATTTTGTAGTACTTGTTCATATCCTCAAGAACTTTGCCTGTCCCTCTCACCACGCATGTCAGCGGATCTTCGGCCAGGATCACAGGAAGATCGGTTTCTTCCTGAAGCTTAATATCGAGTCCTTTAAGAAGAGCTCCTCCGCCCGTCAGAACTATTCCGCGGTCTCTGATGTCCGATGAAAGTTCGCCGGGAGTTTTTTCGAGAGCGCTCTTTACTGCCTGAACTATTGCATTAACTATAGGCGCGAGCACCGCCCTGATCTCTTCGGATTTTACTTCTGTTTCCTTTGGAAGTCCGGCGATCAGGTCTCTTCCTTTGGCTGATTTGACAAGTTCTTTCTCCAGAGGAGCCGCTGATCCTATTTCGATCTTTATGCTTTCGGCGGTCCTTTCACCTATAAGCAGTTTATGCTCGCTTCTCATATAGTCGATTATCGCCTCGTTCATTTTGTTACCGGCGGTCCTTATCGAGTTCTCGGAAACTATTCCGCTCAAAGAAATTACAGCTATTTCAGTTGTTCCGCCGCCTATATCGACCACCATCGAGCCTTCCGGCTGATCTACAGGCAGTCCTACGCCGAGCGCCGCCGCCATAGGTTCGGATATGAGAAATACTTCTCTGGCTCCCGCGTTCTCGGCCGCGCTTCTGATTATCCTTTTTTCCGATTTTGTCACCCCTGAAGGCACGCAGACTATCATTCTCGGCCTGCCTGTGAAAGCTCCGGTCCGGATCTTTTTTATGAACTGCCTTATCATTTCCTCGGCGATCTCATCATCATCTATAACACCGTCTTTCATCGGCCTTATCGTCCTTATGGCTCCGGGAGTTTTTCCCTCCATGCTCCTCGCTTCATAGCCTATCGCGATAACTTTCTTGAGCCTTTCGTCCCATGTCACGACTGACGGTTCATCCACAACGACACCCCTGCCCTTAACATAAATGAGGGTATTGGCGGTACCGAGGTCTATCGCCACATCATGCGAAAAGAAATTGAATATTGAAAGAAAGTCCATAATTTATCCTGTTTTTTATTTCAATTAGTGTCTGAAATGTCTGTTCCCCGCGAATATCATCGCGATGTCAAGCTCGTCGCAGGCATTTATCGAGTCTGTGTCGTTCTGGGACCCGCCCGGCTGAATTATATATTTGATTCCGTATGAAGCAGCTGTTCTGACAGTGTCGTCGAAAGGGAAGAAAGCGTCGCTGGCAAGAACTGTGTCTTCTGAAATTATCTTTCTGAAATATTCTTCGAACGGTACCGTGATGCCGAGTGTCCTATGCTCGTACTCAAGGTTCTCCCTTGCTTTGGTCACCGCGAGCTTTCTTAACGAATCCACCCTGTTTGGCTGACCGGCGCCCATACCGAGCACCTGATAACCGGCAGGCGTCCTTCTGCACAGAACGATCGCGTTAGATTTTGTATGCTTGCAGCATTTGTAGGAAAATTCAGCGAGTTTCTTCATCTCATCGCCGAACTGAGCTTTTGTAACAGTATCAAGTCTGGAGAATAGTTCATTGTCGGCAGTCTGGTAAAGATATCCGCCGTCTATTCTCTTAAGATTGAAATCTTTTGCTTTCCTCGACGATCCAAGGTCGATCTTGAGGACCCTGACATTCTCAAAATTTTTCTTTTTCGTAATATATTCGAGGGCTTCAGCGGAGAATGACGGCGCAATTATGACCTCGATGAATTTTCTTTTTATTTCGGACTCGATCAGCTTATCGTTCTCGACGGTGAAGGAAAGGTGCTTAACCTCGTCCCCGCGGAAGAACCTGAGCGTATCCATGTCGAACTCGCGGTTGAAAGCGACAACTGAGCCCATGGCCGAGATCGGGTCGGAGAACCACGCTTTCTCTATCGCGTCCCTCAGGTTCTTTCCTGTAGCGGCGCCGCACGGGTTCATATGCTTGATCACAACGGCCGCCGGTTCGCCGAACTCCAGCACCGTGTCTAAGGCAGCCTGAGCATCCATATAATTGTTGTAGGACATTTCTTTTCCGTTGACCATTTCCGCGTTCGCCAGAGTACCTTCTGATACTCCGTCAGGGAACAGGATACCTTTCTGGTGCGAGTTCTCCCCGTACCTCAGGATCCTTCCGTTCTCCAGAACGACGGTCTTTTTAACCTTTTCAGCCAGGGTTCTTTCAAGATATTCCGATATCGCGGCGTCATATTTCGCGGTTTTCGCAAAGACCTTTCTCGCCAGTTGCTGCCTGAATTCCAGCGAAGTGCCTCCAAGCCTGTCGTATTCCTCAACGAACTTAGCATAATCGGCGGGGTCGGTGATCACAGTGACATATTTATAATTTTTCGCGGCGCTTCTGATCATCGTCGGTCCGCCTATGTCGATGTTCTCGATAGCAACTTCAAGCTCGACATCAGGTTTAGCAACGGTGTTTTCGAACGGATACAGGTTCACCACCAGAAGATCGATCATTCCTACCCCGTTCTCAAGAGCCTGTTTCATGTGTTCATGATTATCTCTTACCGCAAGTATCCCGCCGTGAACTTTAGGGTTTAAAGTCTTTATTCTTCCGTCCATCATTTCTGGAAAATCAGTAAGTTCGGTTATTTCTTTTACGGTTGTGCCGCTATCTTTGAGCAGTTTGAAAGTTCCGCCGGTAGAAAAGATCTCCACTCCCTTTCCTTCAAGGTATCGCGCAAGCTCAGAAGCTCCCGCTTTATCCGACAGTGATATTATCGCTCTTTTTATTTCTCTCGTTCCCATTATTCCCTTTCTTCAAGTAATTTTATGGCTTCGGGGTAAATTATATGTTCGACCTCAAGCACTTTTTTCTGGAGAGTTTCGGCAGTTTCATCTTCTGCCAGTTCTAACTTTCTCTGAATAAGTATTTCGCCGTTATCGTATTTGTTATCTACGAAATGTACTGTCGGACCTGAAAATTTCTCACCTGCCGCGACTACAGCTCTGTGAACCGTCATTCCGTGCATTCCCTTTCCGCCGAACTTAGGCAGCAGTGCGGGATGAATGTTCAGTATCCGGCCTTGGTATTTAACGACTATTTCAGGCGGAAGTTTTTTTAAAAATCCCGCAAGGATTATAAGATCGATACCGTGTTTTTCAAGAAGTCTTATCTGGACATCCAGAAACTCCTTTCTAGTCATCAGCTCTCTGGACACTACGGCTGTCTCAATACCCAGTTCTTTTGGATGATCGAGGCCTGAGACCTCCTTATTAGCTATTACCAGCCGGACTTTTGATGAAATATAACCGCTTAAACTGCTGTCTATTACTGCTCTCAGGTTGCTTCCCGACCCTGAAATATATGCGGCGATGTTGAAACTTTTCATCTACAGCTTTGTAAGCTCCTTATAATTGTTCAGAAAATCCGGACCTATCTCTTTTATGACCATTATCCTGTCCGTGTTTTCCGCTTTTGCTTTTTTAATGAATACTTCGGTGATCACCTTGTATTTCGGATCTCTCTCGGCGTCAAGCAGAAGAAGATGCCCCATTATTATATTTCCGGCCATTTCTACAAGCCTTCGCGCATGAAAATCCAAAAATTCCTGATCTTTAAATCCTTCAACATACCTGATTGCGGAAAGATATTCCTTTTTCATCGCTTTAAGCTCTTTGAGCATGAACTCAATATCATATGATATTTTTCTTGAGGCATATTCGTCCATCATTTCGGCAAATAATCCGCTGGTAACGCCCTTGATAGCGGCTATTACCTGAAGCTGAGTCGTTCCCTCGTATATTGAGGTGATCCTGGCGTCCCTGTAAAGCCTTTCTACCGGGAAATCCTTTGTGAATCCCGTTCCGCCGTGTATCTGAATTGCGTCGTAGGTGATCCTGTTCGCCGCCTCGGAAGAAAGCCCTTTTATGAGCGGAGTGAAAAAATCAGCTCTTCTTTTGAACTGCTTAAGCTCGTTCTTCTCTTCGGGAGTCAAAGCTCTTTCATGTTCGATATCTTCGAGCGCTTTGTACACGTCGACAAATCTTGATGTTTCGTAATAAAGAGTTCTCAGGGCTGCCGTTTTTACCTTCATGTCCGTAAGTATCTCGAAAACGGGCGGGAACTGATTGATGATCTTGCCGAACTGCGCCCTCTCCTGAGCATATTTTACAGCTTCCCTGTAAGCCGCCTCGCACAAGCCGATAGCCTGCCCGCTCACGCCGAGCCTTGCTCCGTTCATGAGGGACATAACATATTTGATAAGTCCTAATTTTCTTTTGCCGATCAGGATCGCGGGAGAATTCTTGAAAACCATTTCACAGGTAGGTGATCCGTGAATACCCATTTTGTTCTCGATCCTTCTGATCTGAACGGTGTCGTCTCTTTCATAAAGGAGCATGGAAAGACCTCTTCCGTCCTTCGTTCCCTCTTCCGATCTTGCCATAACGAGTGAAAGTTCGGCATTGCCGTTCGTGATGAACCTTTTCACGCCGTTCAGCCGCCACAGGCCTGTGCTTTCCTCGTAATGCGCTTTCAGCTGGGCCGCCTGAAGGTCTGAACCGGCATCAGGCTCGGTGAGTATCATCGCGCCTGTGGCCTCCCCCGATGCGAATTGAGGTATATATTTTGCCTTTATATCTTCGTCTGCGAACTCCCTGACTGTTTCTCCGATATCCTGGAGGCCGAAAAGGTTCATGAGGCTCGCATCGCCCCTGGAGACCATCTCGATCATCATGCTGTAGACCGTGGTCGGGAAGTTAAGCCCGCCGTATTTTCTGGGCTGGGTCACGCCTGTAAGACCCGCCTGTCTAAGCGCATTCAGATTCTGAACCGTTCCTTCGGCGTAGTGCACCCGGTTGTTCTCGAGCCTCGCGCCTTCAAGGTCAACTCTCTCAGCGTTTGGAGCTATAACTTCTCCTGATATTTCTCCTGCGATCTCCAGGACCTGGTCGTAATTGTCTATAGCATCTTCGAAATTAAAAGGTTTAAATTCGTTCGGGTATGTTTTGTCTTTTCCGAAATATTCAGTTTCGTTGATCTTAAAATTTCTTTCCTTCAGCTCAACTATTCTCTTCATCAGGGGATTGTCGAGGTGGAATTTTAAATCATTGTTGTCTCTGTAAAAATTCGTCATTTCGACTGCTCCTTATAATGCTTGATCATTTTGGGGATTACTGAAAGCAGGTCGCCTGTTATAGCAACATCGGCTATCGAATTTATAGGCGCTTCAGGATCTGTATTGATCGAGATTATCTGCGCAGACCCGTCCATTCCGGCCCTGTGCTGTATTGCGCCGGAGATCCCGCACGCTATGTACAGTTTCGGTCTGACCGTCACGCCCGTCTGTCCGACCTGTCTCGCGTGCTCTGCGAATCCGGCGTCAACAGCGGCTCTCGAGGCCCCGACCTCTCCGCCGACAACTTTGGCGAGCTCATGCAGAAGGACAAACCCTTCTTTTGAGCCGACTCCGAATCCTCCGGCCACTATGATCTGAGCTCCTCCGAGGTTGATCTTTCTGGGTTCAATGTGTCTTTCGATGATCTTTACAGCCGTTCCGATACTATTCAAAATTTTTGAGGCATCGATCTTTACTGTTTCGCTCTTATGTGACTTTTCAGCAGGCTCTTTCTTCATCACGCCTTCTCTTACCGTTGCCATCTGGGGCCTTGTTTCAGGATTTACGATCGTCGCTATTATGTTGCCACCGAAAGCCGGTCTTATCTGATAAAGAAGATTTTTGTATTCTTTTCCGGTTTTCTGATCTGTATAATCGCCGATCACAAGGTCAGTGCAGTCTGCGGTCAGTCCGCATTTTAAAGATGAAGCGATCCTCGGCGCAAGGTCTCTGCCTACAGATGTGGCTCCGACAAGAACGATCTGCGGGTTATGCTCCCGGATTATGTGTTCAAATACAGCAGCATGCGGGATCGTTGTGTAAGGCTCCAGCTTTTTATCTTCCGCTTTATAAATAATATCGGCCCCTGAAGGAGTGATCTGATCTTCAATTCCTTTGAGGTTTCCGCCCAGTACTGCCGCCTCGACGCTGCATCCGAGTTCTTTTGCCAGCTTAACGCTTTTAGAAATAAGCTCAAGGCTGACATCGGCGACCTTTCCGTCTTCAATTTCGCAATATACGCAAATATTGTTCACTTTCTACCCCAGTGTATGATTAGTGATTAGTTCTGTAATAAGATTTTTGATCTCAACTTCCGAGTCTTTAAGCACTCTTGAATCTTTTGCCTGTAGGATTACATTGTCGATCTTTTTCACTTTAGTGGGAGATCCGGCAAGTCCGATCTTGCATTCCTCGCAGGAAAGGTCGTCAAGGCTGAGTTCTTCAATATTAAGATAAGGTTTATTCCTGACCGACTGATTAGTATAATCGTCATCTATCGTCTGAAGTTCGGAGGGTGTTTTGGCATGCTTGTATTTCATGAGCAGTCGGGCGTTCTTGGGCCTGCAGGGCGCAGCTGATCCGTGGACCGTTACAAGCGCCGGAAGAGTGCTTTCGACGACCTCAACGCCTCTTTCCAGCCTTCTTTTCACCGTGATCTTCCCTTTTTCGACAGAGAGTATCTCTTCAGCGTATGTGATCTGAGGTATGTTGAGTTTCTCCGCAGTTTGCGGCCCAACCTGAGCAGTATCGCCGTCAATAGCCTGTCTGCCCGATATTATCAGATCGTAATCCCCTATTTTTTCCACGGCTTTTGAGATCACATATGATGTAGCAAGTGTATCGGCTCCGGCAAATCTTCTGTCGGTGATAAGATAACCTTTATCGGCATTCCTGTACATGCTTTCCCTGATTATGTCTGCTGCCCTTGCCGGGCCCATTGTGACTATTATTACCTCTGAATCTTTAATTTTCTCTTTTATTTGAAGAGCCTGTTCAAGCGCGTTCAAGTCCTCGGGGTTGTATATAGCCGGCAGCGCAGCGCGGTTTACCGTCCCGTCGGATTTCATGGCGTCTTCTTTTATGTTCCTGGTATCAGGAACCTGTTTGGCAAGCACGATGATCCTGAAAGCCATCTTTCCTCCGTATAGTTTTCATTATTAAAGCCGTCCTCAATTTTCTTCGTGTGTTCTTAAGAAATACCTCAAAATATATTAAAACAGTTCAGTTTTAGCAACTCAAAACTGTATTTTAAAAATATGATGATTGACAAAATCGCGGCGATTTAATATCTTGCACGATAAATGGAGATAACGAATTGATGAGGTTTTTTTATGTCTGAACTTATGGTGAGCGTTGCAGGGATTAGAGGGATAGTCGGGGACAGTCTTACTCCGGAGGTCATTTTAAGATATGTAAGTTCTTATTCAAGACTGATGGGGAAGGGCAGGATCGTTGTCGGCAGAGATTCCAGGGTGTCCGGGAAAGCAGTCTCAGACCTTGTGTGTTCAGTACTTAATATGTGCGGTAGGAACGTTATCGATATCGATATAGCCACAACGCCGACAGTTGCCCTTGCGATTAAACTTTACGAAGCGGCGGGAGGAATAGCTATTACAGCAAGCCACAATCCCGCTGAATGGAACGCCTTAAAATTCATGAACGCTGACACTCTTTTTTTAGACAGCGATGAAGGTGAAAAGCTTCATTACATTCTTACCGAGAACAGATTTCTATACGCTAAGTTCGATGAAGTAGGTTCAACTACCAAAGATGAGGACGAAGCGAGAAAATATCATATTCAGAAAGTGCTTGATATACCATATATCAGCCGGTCAGAGATAAGGAAGCGTAATTTCAAAGTGGCTTTAGACTGCGTGAACGGTGCAGGCGGGGTTATACTTCCCGCACTTCTTCATGACCTGGGCTGTACTGTAACCAAGCTGAACTGCGAACCGACAGGCATTTTCGCTCACGGAGCAGAGCCTCTTCCGGAGAATTTGAGCGAGATCTGCAGAGTGACAAAAAGCGGAAATTTCGACATCGGAATGGTGGTGGACCCGGATTCGGACAGGCTGGCTCTTGTAAGCGAGAACGGGGTTCCTTTAGGAGAAGAGTACACGCTAGCTATGGTAACTGATCTTGTCCTCTCGAAAGTGAGATCGGATATAGCTGTTAATGTCTCAACATCCAGGGCTACGGAGGATGTTGCATCAAGGTACGGTTCAAAAACTTTCAGGACTAAGGTCGGAGAGATAAATGTATCAAAATTAATGCTGGAAAAAGGTCTCGTCATAGGAGGCGAGGGTAACGGGGGAATAATTCTTCCTGAAGTGCATCCCGGCAGGGACGCTCTTGTTGGCGCTGCTCTCATATTACAGTATCTGGCGGAAAAGAACAGATTCGTTTCGGATATCGTGTCAGAACTT
>Ga0265294_10010311_pt1 | contig 10641 bp, 7 predicted proteins | sample MunlanPumphouse3_FD_192504 | JGI IMG/M metagenome (GOLD analysis project Ga0265294, IMG submission 192504) | Groundwater microbial communities from a municipal landfill in Southern Ontario, Canada - Pumphouse #3 | ecosystem: Environmental > Aquatic > Deep subsurface > Groundwater | place...
CCGGAGGGAAGCGTCTACGACCGATTTTATGCATGGCCGCATGCGAGTCGGTTGGAGGCCAGCTTTCCCGGGTCATGAATGCTGCGTGCGCTCTGGAGATGATTCACACCTATTCCCTGATTCATGACGATCTTCCTGCCATGGATGACGATGGACTCCGCCGGGGCAAGCCCACCTGCCATATGGAATTTGATGAAGCCACTGCCATACTGGCAGGAGATGCATTATTGACACTGGCCTTTGAAGTCTCGTCGAAATTCCAGAAGGAAGACGCCCCTGCCTTGGCTGTAAAACAGCTTCAGGTTATCCGCGCAATTGCCCATGCCGCCGGATTTCAGGGAATGATCGAAGGCCAGATGCAGGATATAGCCTCAGAGGGCGCCAATCTGACGCTGAATGCGCTGGAAGCCCTGCATGTATTGAAAACCGGTGCACTGATCGAAGCTTCCGTGTATGTGGGCGCCTGTCTGGGCGAAGCTGATTCTCTTCAGATTGAACAGCTTTGCACATACGCCAGGCGCATCGGATTGGCCTTTCAGGTTGTAGACGATATTTTAAACATTGAAGGCGATCCATCTATCTTGGGAAAAGCCGTGGGAACCGATGCGAATCGTAACAAAAACACCTACCCTGCTTTACTGGGACTGGAAAATTCCAGGAGTTTTTCCCGCCGTCTTATCGATGACGCCTTGAAGGCTGTGGAAAATTTTGATAATAGAGCAGATCCGCTTCGGGCTCTTGCACAATACATTGTCGAGCGGAATCAATAAAAAAACCAAAGGAGCTTAACCGCCTTGCAATTGCTGGATACGATCAATTCTCCGGCCGACTTGAAAACAATTGGGCGGGATCGATTGCCGGCGCTGGCAGAAGAATTGCGCCGAATGATCGTCGAGGTGGTGTCGAAAAACGGGGGCCATCTTTCGGCCAGCCTGGGCGTGGTGGAACTGACCCTCGCCGTCCATTATGTGTTTAACGCCCCCCTGGACAAGATCATATGGGATGTCGGGCATCAGGCCTATGCGCACAAGATCCTCACCGACCGCAAGGATCGATTTCACACACTGCGCCAGCACAACGGCATCTGCGGATTCACTCGTATCAGCGAAAGTCCCTACGATGCTTTTTCATCGGGCCACAGCAGTACGTCCATTTCAGCCGGACTGGGCATTGCCTGCGCCAAGCGACTGAAAAACGACGCCGCAAAAGTGATCAGCATCATCGGCGACGGATCCTTAACCGGAGGAGTAGCCTTTGAAGGGCTTAATAAAGCCGGAGACTGCCGAAAAGAAGACATAGTCGTCATTCTCAACGACAACGACATGGCGATTGCCCACAATGTCGGGTCATTATCCTCTTTTTTGAGCCGCAAGTTTTCCGCAAAATACCTTCAGAATTTTCGAACGGAACTCGGAGACTTTCTCAAGTCGGTGCCGAAGTTCGGAGACGATATCTACCAGTTCGCCAAAAGGGCCGAAGAGTCCTTTAAAACCTTTATCACGCCGGGAATGCTGTTCGAAGCGCTGAATTTCGAGTATTTCGGACCAATCAACGGCCACAGACTCCCCCATCTGATCGACATACTGGAAAATATCAAAACCCTGCGGAAACCGGTGCTCCTTCATGTCGTCACTCAAAAAGGAAAAGGCTATCCGCCGGCAGAAAAAAATCCCGTATTCTTTCACGGCGTAGGCTGTTTTGAGGTCGAAACCGGAAACAGCATCAAAAAGCCCGGTCGTATTCCAACCTATGCCGAGGTCTTCGGCGAAGCGATGGTTCGATTTGCCGCCAGGGATGAAAGAATTATTGCCGTGACCGCAGCCATGCCGGAAGGCACCGGTTTGGCGGAATTCGCCGAAAAATATCCGGATCGTTTTTTTGACGTCGGCATCGCCGAGCAGCATGGAGTCAGTTTTGCCGCAGGGATGGCGTCAGAAGGCTTTCGACCCGTGGTTGCAGTCTATTCGACCTTCCTTCAGCGGGCTTACGACCAGATTCTGCAGGATGTATGCCTTGATTCGCTGCCTGTGATTTTTGCAATTGATCGGGGGGGGATTGTCGGAGAAGACGGGGCCACTCACCATGGATTATTCGATTTCTCGTACCTTCGCGGTATCCCCAACATGACGATCATGGCGCCCAGGAATGAAAACGAGCTGGTCCGCATGATGGCAACCGCGTTTTCACACAACGGTCCCATTGCTTTGCGATATCCCCGCGGGGCTGCAATCGGGGTTGATTTGGATGAAAATATTCAGCCGGTTCCCATCGGGCAGGCCGAGGTGCTGGAAACCGGCGATGATCTGCTGATACTGGCCATAGGACACGGGGTGAGCGAAGCTCGGAAGGCCCGAGAACTTCTCGTTGCGCACAACATTCATCCGACCCTTGTCGACTGCCGTTTTGTCAAACCGCTGGACGCCGAACTCATCGTTCGACTGGCCCGTAAAATTCCCAGGATCATCACGGTCGAGGATCATATGCTTCATGGCGGATTCGGCAGCGCAGTTCTGGAATGTCTGGCGGATCATGGGATAAATGGTTGCCGGATCAGGCGCATCGGAATTCAGGATACCTTTGTAGAACACGGCCCATCCAAGGTTTTGCGCAGCCAATACGGCATTGATGCGGCCGCCGTGGTTCGCGCCGCAGAATCGCTGGTGCGCGAACCCGCCATGAACACAGGTCACAGAGGACCGGCGTGACCGGGAAAAAAAGACTCGATACGGCCATGGCGGAGAGAGCTTTGGCGCAAAGCCGCCAGCGGGCGCATGCCCTGATCATGGCCGGAAAGGTGCTGGTCAATCAACAACCGATGGACAAACCCGGAAGTCTGGTTTCGCCCGAGGATGAAATCACCGTCCGGGGAGAAGACATGCCCTATGTGAGCCGGGGCGGCCTGAAACTGGAACGGGCACTGGAATATTTTGCAATCGACGCTTCAGGCCTCGTGTGCCTGGACGTGGGAGCTTCCACCGGCGGTTTTACTGATTGTCTCCTTCAACACGGGGCCGAAAAGGTTTTCGCCGTCGATGTGGGATACGGTCAGCTGGCGTGGAAACTGCGTCAGGATCCTCGCGTCGTGGTGATCGAGCGAACCAACATCCGCCACATGCACGCAGACAGAATCCCCCAGCCCGTAGATCTGGTCACGATTGATGCATCGTTCATTTCTCTTCGCATCGTTGTTCCAGCAATTCTGAAATTCATGGCTGATTCCGCAGGCATTATCGCTCTGATAAAGCCCCAATTCGAAGTGGGGAAAGGCAGGGTCGGAAAAGGGGGCGTGGTCAGGGATCCGGAACTGCACAGAGAGGTCAATGAACAGATTTGCGATTTTTTCTTTCAGATCGGTCTGGTTTCTCAAGGCATCATCCCCTCCCCCATTCTTGGACCCAAAGGAAACAAGGAATTCGTCACCTATCTTCTGCCGAACCGGTCGCAGGGCGGAATATAATCGCCTGAAAAAACCGTATTTAAGGCTTGATTTTTTAGGGACGAATCGATAGAGGTTTTAAGTTAAGTCCGGTTTGATCCATATGGCGTTGTTGCAAATATCCAATGCAGAGAGGAAATTAGATGATTGAAAAGGCCAAAAAACTCAGAAATATTGCTCTGGTTGCTCATGGCGGGGCCGGAAAAACCTCTTTAGCCGAAGCCATGCTTTTCGACGCAGGAGTGACAACCCGCATCGGACGGGTTGAAGACGGAAATACGGTCATGGATTTCGAACCTGAGGAGCTCAAGCGCCGAACGAGCCTTTCCACAGCTTTTCATCAATTCGAATGGAAAAATCATACGATCAGCCTGATGGATACCCCTGGCGATCAGAACTTCTTTTCAGACACGAAGAACTGCATGTACGCCGCTGACGGTCTGATTGTGCTGATCGACGCCGTGGACGGTATCAAGGTCCAGACCGAACAGGCATGGGAATTTGCCGATGAATTCAAGCTTCCACGGATGATTTTCATCAACAAACTGAACCGGGAACGGTCGGATTTTTTCCGGGTTTTTGGCGAAGCCGCCGATCTTTTTCAGCCCAAGCCGATTCTGGTTCAACTTCCCATCGGATCCGAAGCCGGTTTCAAGGGTGTTGTCGATCTTCTCAGCATGAAGGCCTATATTTACGAAGGCGGAAAAGGCAGGGAAATCGAAATCCCCTCCGACATGATGGAACAGGTGGAAACCGAGCGGGAAGCCATGGTCGAGAACGTGGCGGAAGCCGATGACGAACTGCTGGAAAAGTACCTCGAAGGTGAAACGCTTTCCGATAAACAGATCATGCAGGCACTTAGAAATGGAATTGCCGCCGGCAAACTGGTGCCGGTTCTGTGCGGCTCGGCAACCGAAAACATCGGCATCGACCAGCTGATGAATTTTATCGCCGATTATATGCCTTCTCCGCTCGACCGCGGTACCCGTATCGCCAAAAAGTCAAACGGGGAAACCGTTGAGGTAGCACCGGATCCGAATGCTCCTTTTTCCGCGATCGTATTTAAAACCGTTGCCGACCCTTATGCGGGAAGGCTCTCCATATTCCGGGTCATATCCGGCAAGCTGGGTTCAGACGGAAACTTTTATAACGCTACCAAACAGAACCGGGAGCGTTTCAGCCAACTGCTGAGAATTGCGGGTAAAGAACAAAAGCCCGCCACAGAAGCGTATCCCGGATCCATCGTTGCCGTGGCAAAACTCAAGGAAACCACCACCGGAAATACGCTTTGCGACGAATCGAACAAGCTGACCTTTGATTTTCCTGAGTCCCTGCCGATCTTGATCTCCTTTGCCATCAGCGCCAAGGAAAAGGGGGATGAGGACAAAATCGTCTCCGGTTTAAACAAACTTCTGGAGGAAGATACCGCCCTGAAACTGACGCGCAATGTGGAAACCAAGGAAATTCTGTTGTCCGGACTGGGCCAGATTCATATAGAGGCAACGGTGGAAAAACTAAAACGCAAGTTCAATGTGGATGTCCAGCTCACGGTACCCAAGGTGCCGTACAAGGAAACCATCAAGAAAAAGGTCCGGGTGCAGGGAAAACACAAGAAGCAGTCCGGCGGGCACGGTCAGTACGGAGATTGCTGGGTTCAGATCGAGCCCCTGCCCCGAAGCGCCGGATTTGAATTTGTCGATGCCATTGTTGGCGGCGTTGTCCCGAGGCAGTACATTCCGGCGGTTGAAAAGGGAATTATCGAGGCATCCCAGAGGGGGGTTCTGGCGGGTTTTCCATGCGTCGACTTCAGGGCCACTCTGGATTTTGGTTCCTATCACGCAGTGGATTCATCGGAAATGGCCTTCAAGATTGCCGGTTCGCTTGCATTCAAAAAGGCCGCCGTCGATGCCAGCCCTGTATTGCTCGAACCCATCATGAAGGTGTCCATCATCACACCCGATGAATTCATGGGAGATATTATGGGAGATCTCAACAGCCGGAGAGGCCGTGTGCTGGGTATGGACACCAAGGGCAAAAACCAGGTGATTAACGCTCACGTTCCCCTGTCTGAATTTCTGACCTATGCTCCGGACCTTCGTTCGATGACGGCCGGTCGCGGCATCTTTTCCATGGAATTCTCCCATTATGACGAGGTGCCCGCACAGATCTCTCAAAAAATCATCGAAGAGATCAACAAGGAAAAAGAATAAGTTTTTTTATTCCGATACTACGGCCCGTTTGCACGCAATTTCAATGCAGACGGGCCGTTTTCTGTTTTGATATCCTGTTCCGGTTTTCAGGGCAGGCATTGTTTGCAGGGCGCATAGCCGTTCCAGAATGCATTCCACTTTCCATAAAGAAAGAGTTTATTGGTTTGGCGCATATTCCGGGCGGCTTGACATCCGGGTCGATGGAAACGTTTTGAATTCATATTGCCAACCAGCCGTTCGGAGCTTTTTTTCATCTTCTGCCAGATCCCTCTTCCCTGCTGCATGGCTTCGCGCTGGGCCAAAAGCAGGAGGGTTTCATACCGCTTGTTGGGCGCGCTCGGCAGACAGTGTGCGTATCCTTGCCGGACGATTTCGGCATTTACAAAAATACCGTTCGAAAGAAACAGATAGGCCAAATCACGGCCATAGGCATCCTGACGTTCGGCATCGTACTCGAGTCGAATTTTCTGATGCAGCGCCAGATCTCTGTTAAAGCGCATCGCCACACGTCCGAAAGGCTCGCTGGATTTGCCGCCATGCTGAATTTCAGGGGCATTGATGCCAAGATACCGTATCCGGCGGCCGTCGGCCAGAACAACGGTGTCTCCGTCGTCCACTCGATCGACATAACCCCACTCGTTCGCATGGCACCACGACCAGTGACCCGCAAAAAACAGCAGTACGATGAGCAAACCGGCAATTCGAAATAAACCCCATCTTCTACTCAAGACCGCAATGCTCCCTGGCGCTCTGGTCCAGCATGAACGGCAGTCCTCCCAGATCCGCCGGTTTGTATCCGAAAGTTTTCTCCCATACCTCATCGCTTTCCATACACAGATAAATGCGAACATTCGGCGCTATTTCCCGAATCCGGCTTGCCAGTTTCCGGTACAGTTCAATGCGAAGCGGCTTGAAATAACGCATTTTGGCGTCCAACCCCGGAATAAATTCTCCATAAACGATTTTGGAAGCCGGAAACCGTTTTTGAATGATCGGTTTAAGCGCCGGCATGAAACGGAAGGCCCCCATACTGATCCACACGACATTTCCGGCATCCACCGCCGAAAAAATTTGCTCAGCCGCCCGAAGGTACTCCCGCTCGCACCCTTCATAGAGGATCATGGGGTCGAAATGAAAGGCCAGCGGATACCCCCAGCTTTGACAAAGCGCGGCCGCTTTGAGTCTTGCACTCAAAGAGGACGTGTTTCTCTCTTCATTTCGAATCACGGCATCGGCGTTAACCGACCAGGCCATGATGGTTTTTCGGTTGTGCGCAAGCCACTGCAGCGGCTGAACAGTAGTTGCCTTGGTTTTTAATTCCAGTATGCAGGACCGCTGCGAAGCAAAGCGGGGCACCAGGAAAGAAGACAGATCCGTCCACAACTCCCAGATCATGCTGTCGGTAAACTCTCCGGTTCCGATGCGAACCGTCTGTTTTTCAGCAAACATGGCATCCAGTTCGGCGCACATGTCCTCATGATTCAGAAAATATTGAAGAACCGGCGGATGAAAGTACGACTGCAGTATGCAATAAGAACAGTCCATGATGCAGTACGTACCGACATGCAGAATGCGATACCCGCAGCAGGTATAGTTCCGGGTACCGGGGCAATCTCGGATAAAGGCGCCCCGGTTGCGTGTCAGATACAGAATATGCTTGGCCTTTTCGATCGGATCATCGGCCGCCTCGATCGCTTCAAAAACGGTCCGTGCATCCTCGACAACTTCAAAGGGGGCATGTGTTCTTGCCAAAAAGCTTTCAAGTTTCGGAGAGTCGGCGATGGAAGTGTCTATATAAACCCTTGAAATCGTCAAACCTGTTTTTCGCCCTTTCATATAAAATTCACCCTGCCCGAATACAATCGAAGCAGGGTGAAAATCAATCGAAAGAAAATTCAGTGCTGTCCGGCGACCAGCTTCTGGATTTCCTCAACGATCTCCGGATTGGCCAGGGTGGTTGTGTCTCCCACGTCTTTCTCGTTGGAAATGGCTGCAAGAACCCGCCGCATGATCTTACCCGACCTTGTTTTGGGCATGTCGCTGACAATCCAGATTTTCCGGGGGCTTGCAATTCTGCCGATCGCGTCGATAATGCTGTCGGCCACTTTTTTTTCGATTTCCTGGCTGGGATGGAACCCGGGCTTCAAGGAAACATAAAGATCCGGAACCGTACCTTTGAGTGAATCTGCCACGGCCACAACAGCGGCTTCCGCCACTTCTAAAACCACCAGAACGGCGGATTCGATTTCTTTGGTTCCAAGCCGGTGCCCTGACACATTGATTACATCGTCGATTCGGCCCAGAATCCGATAGTATCCGTCTTTATCCTGAACCGCGGCATCGCCGGTGAGGTAGGGCCAATCCCGCCAATCCTTGCTCTTCGGATTTTTGCAATAGCGCGCATAATACGCGGCAACATACCGCTCCCGGTCTCCCCATATGGTTTGAAAAGCACCCGGCCAGGGATTGCGGATACATATATTGCCGGCCTTGCCGTCTCCAGGCAAAATCTCGTTTCCCTCTTCATCGAATATGACCGGATGAATTCCTGGAACCGCCGGCCCTGCGCTGCCCGGCTTCATGGGTTTCAAGGCTGGTACGGTACTGCACAGAAATCCACCGGTTTCCGTCTGCCACCAGGTATCCACAACGACTGCCTCGCCTTTGCCGACCACCTCTTCATACCACTTCCATACCTCGGGCTCAATGGGCTCACCTACTGTTGTCAAATGCTTGAAGTGATAATTGTATTTTGCCGGTTCATTCGGTCCGATTTTTCGCAGACTGCGAATGGCGGTGGGCGCGGTATGGAAAATATTGACATTCAGCTCTTCGGCAAGGCGCCAGGCCCGTCCCGGATCCGGATAGGTCGGTATGCCTTCATAAATAACGGTGGACCCGCCCAGAGACAGAGGACCGTAAACAATATAGGAGTGGCCCGTGATCCATCCGATGTCCGCCATGCACCAGTAGACATCCTCGGGATGAATATCGAGAATATGTTTGGCGGTGGCTGTCACATAAGCCAGATAACCGCCGGTGCTGTGCTGGCAGCCCTTGGGTTTTCCGGTAGTGCCGCTGGTGTACATGAGAAACAGGGGGGCCTCGGCCGGCATGGAAACTGGAGGAACGATCCTGCCCCGATAGTTCTTCAGAAGATCGTTGACGACATAATCCCGGTCTTTCACAAGCGGGGTTTCGCAGGAATATTTTCCGTGATACCGCTGCCATATCAGGACCTTTTTAACAAGGTGGCCTTCTTTCCGGGAAGCCTCGACGGCCGCATCGGCCTTGCTCTTGTGATCCAGCAGCTTTCCGCCCCGATAATATGCGTCAATGGTAATCAGCACCTCGCTTCCGGAATCGATGATCCGGTCGGCGCACGCCTTGCCGCTGAAACCGCCGAATACTTCCGAGTGAATGACGCCCAGTCTGGCGCAGGCCAGCATAGTGATCGGAAGCTCGGGAACCATGGGCATGTGCAGCGTCACACGGTCTCCGGCCTTCAAACCGGCAAAATCCCGAAGCAGGGCCGCAAACTCATTCACCCTTCTGTAAAGTCCCTGATACGTGATGTGTTCGATACGTTCTGTTTCAGGTTCCGGAACGAAATGGATGGCCGTCTTGTTCCGGTCTTTGGAAAGATGACGGTCAACACAGTTATAGGAAGCATTGAGTTTTCCGCCCGTAAACCACTTCCAGCAGGGAGCGTCGCTGGTATCCAGTATGGTATGCCAGTACCGGTCCCAATGGAGCAGATCTGCATATTCCTTGAAACAATCTGGAAAATGATCCAGGCTGAAACGTTCGAAGATGCTCTCATCGGTCAGATTGGCCTGTGCAATGAAGCGGGTCGAAGGATAATAATATTCCTCTTCTTTCCAATGAACGGCGATTTCAGCCTCGGTTGTTGCGACTACTTTTTTATCCGACATGTACTTGTCTCCTTCAACGAAGCGACTTTATTCGCCAGTCGCCTTTGGTTGCCACATCAACAATCTCGATGATGCCCCGCATGGGAATCAAACGGGCGCGCTGTTTCCAGAATTCAAGCCGTCAAAACCCCGCCGCCAGCTTTAAAAACCATATATAATGGGCGGATATGATTGTTTTTATATCATACCACAACATTCCATTTTATGTAAATATGTGTTTACGGAAGGAAAACCCATTATTATGGCCGCTTACGGCAAGAAATGCGGAATCGGCATTCAAAAACGATCGAGTTGCATCAGGTATTGTTTTCGGTTTGTTCGATTTTAAAGACACCCCGGTGAAAAATGTCAAACGCGGTTTCCAGGGTCTGTTTCAGATTGCTGCTGCTCTTTTCGGAAACAGTCTGCTTGCTTTCTTCCCACAAAACGATGCCTGCGAAAAGCGCCCAGAGAATATTGGCAAGCACCAATGGATTTCTATCAACCAATGTCCCTTTCTGAACGACATCTTCAAACAACTTGGAAAGTATCGACAGCGCCTGATCCGACATGGTTTTAATTTCCAAGAGCAGTTCCGGCGATAAGTTTTTCATCGTGTCGCCGGATTGAAGGTGAAACATATTGATCAGAATCGTCGGATCAAACTCATAAACATCATAAAGCAGTTCCTTCAGCAAAGCGACGCGCTGCTCGGGGCTCAGGCCTTTTGCAACATGCAAATCTTCAAGGCGGATCTGGAGGTACTTTAAAATTCTGAGGGAAAGCGATGCGTAGAGTTCATCCTTGTTCTTGAAATAAAGATACAAGGTTCCCGGACTCAGTTCGGCTTCTCTGGCGATGTCCTCAATGGTGGTTCTGGTGAACCCTTTTTCGGCGAAAACTCTTTTGGCGGCAACCATGATCTGTTGCCGCCTTCTTTCTTTTTCCCTTTTTTTACGCTGCTTGATTCCCATAAAATGAATTCCATTTAATTCATGTATGGAATTATAGAAGTTATAATATGTTTGTCAAGTAAAATGTATATTATTATATAAATATACATGCATAGATGCCCGAAACA